>Ga0310344_10003411_pt1 | contig 11815 bp, 8 predicted proteins | sample HC15DNA20200_MG_FD_203801 | JGI IMG/M metagenome (GOLD analysis project Ga0310344, IMG submission 203801) | Marine microbial communities from station ALOHA, North Pacific Subtropical Gyre - HC15-DNA-20-200_MG | ecosystem: Environmental > Aquatic > Marine > Oceanic | place: Pacific Ocean: North... | reverse complement strand
AAATACTAATCGTTAGCCTGCTCAAACAGACGGCAACGAGTCAATAATGGCACAAATCTTTTCCGTGAGCGCGGGAGAATTATTGTCGGTGGCTGGGCTCGTGATGGTGATCATATGAGTGACCCCTTGTGCCAACATCAAGTTGACGTTGGCCTCTTGGTCATCGCCACCGCGTCTGAAATCTGTTCGGACGCCTATGACCGGTATGTTGAGAGCGTATGCATAACCACATTCAAAGGCTGTTCCAGAGTCTGGGTCGGGGCCGTCCAGAATGGCTATAACGATGTTGGCGGCTGATATTCCGTTAATGGCACTTTCAAAAATCATATTGGGATTCAATTCGTCACCCTTGAGGGCGAGGCCTGCCATTTCTTGTGGTAGCCAGACTTGATGGCCGGCATTTACTAATCCCGTAGCCAACCCGTGATTCCATTGTCGTTCTGCGTAAGTGAAGAGAGGACCCGCAAGATAAAGAGATGCCATGTCTAAATCCTATTTTGGCGTGATGAAATTTCGATGGTAAAGGCGTAGATTCCTCAAGCGTCCGTTTCTAGCCTATCTTCTGATTGCGTAGCGTCACGGTAGCGCATGTAATGAAAATGCCGCCAGGTGGTCGTTCGAACGAATTAGTTAAATGTCCTTTTACAAGTTCTTTTAGGGGTCTCAAATTGAGAGATGCAGAGAGACGAATAAAAGACGAATGTGAAGAAATTTAGATGGGAATGTATTTTTCTGGTGCTTTGCGAATCATAAAGCATTCGTCTTATATTCGCTATTAGAGGTTAACAATCCGAAACACTGCAGAAAAGAGTCGCGTAGAGCCAAGACCAGTTGCTACAATGAGAGGATCCTGTAGGGGCCACGGCGTCCACTTAGATGCGCAAGTACTGGGAGTGTCGCTTCTGAATCTTTGATGCCGGGCATGTTGCCCCTCTGCCGATAAGGTATACGCAACGGTACTTATTTTTTAAGGAGAGTTAGAGACTTTGTTGATTGAGGAACGTCAGGTTATCGTCAACACCCTAGTTACGCTCGGTCAAGAGCGTGGATTTCTGACCTTGGACCAAGTGCTTGATCACGCACCTGCGGACCTTGATGTTGAGGACCTCAGTTCGCTTTTGCAGGAGCTTGAGGGGCAGGGTATCGAAGTCGAAGGCGCGGAACAGATGCAGCCAGAGGCAAAGCGGCGTGCAGCGGCTCGCCCGCAGCAGTCGCAGGCCAATGAGGAAAGCCTTCCGGCCCATGAGGAAGACCAGGGCCAAGATCTTGTTCGGACTTATCTACGCCAAATGAGCCGTGTGCCGCTACTCACTCGAGAGGGGGAGGTAGCTATAGCGAAACGGATTGAGCGAGGAGAGTTACGCATAACTAAAGCAATGTCACGGAGCTTACTTGTTGCACGGTACATTCCCGAGTTGGCTCGTAGGGTAGATGAGGGGGAACGTACGTTACGGGATATTGTCATTTTGCCCGATTCTGAGTTGTCGGACAGACAGCTCAATAATCGTATTAAGCGGTTGGTCAAGGAGGCTGCGGACGTTGGCAGCAAGTTGAAAGATTTTACTAAGCGTGAAGCACGAGTGGCGGCTGTTCGGAAGAGTAGACGGAAACCGTCTGTGCGTGCACGCTGGCGGCTAATGCGGGCCAGAATTGAGGTGTCCCACGCGGTACGCGGAATTAAATTTTCGCCAGGCGCTCGAGATGAGCTTGTTAACAAGGTCGAGGAGGCGGCATCGACACTGGTGCGTGCTGAACGTCGGGTGGAGCGACTGAGTAAACAAACGGCAGCGCGGCGTCGAGGAAAAGAGAAGGCAGCTTTCAGTGCAAATTTACGGGACGCGAAGGCTGAATTGGCCGCGTTACAGGAACAGATCGATGAACCGAAGGACCAATTGATCGCGATACAGCGGTCGATTCGTCGTGGGCTCATTGAAGGCGATCAGGCGCGTAAGGAACTGACAGAGGCCAACCTTCGCCTTGTGGTATCGGTTGCTAAGAAATACGTGAACCGAGGACTCGCGTTCCTTGACCTCATACAGGAAGGCAATATCGGGTTAATGCGCGCGGTCGATAAATTCGACTACCGTCGAGGATTCAAGTTTTCGACATATGCGACTTGGTGGATTCGGCAGGCTATTACTCGAGCTATCGCCGACCAGGCCAGGACGATACGCATTCCTGTTCATATGATTGAGACGCTCAACAAGCTCAATCGTGCGATGCAGACGCTTACGCGAGATCTTGGTCGTGAGCCGACTCCACAGGAATTATCTGAACGAGCGGATCTTCCGATGTCGGTTGTGCGTAAGGCTCGGAAAATAGCCCAAACGGTTGTGTCGCTCGATGCTCCCATTGGCGATAGTGACGAGAGTCAATTTGGGGACTTCATTGAAGATCCACAAGCCGTTAATCCTGCGGAAGCCACGGTCGCTTTTGATCTTCGCCGACAAACCGAATCGGTTCTGGAAACGTTGAGTCCGAAGGAGCGTGAAGTAATCCGTATGCGGTTCGGGCTTAGTGATGGTGCGGAGCCGACACTTGCGGAACTTGGCGAAAAATTTTCACTCACACGAGAGAGAATTCGTCAGATCGAAGCGGCCGCGTTAAGGAAGTTACGGGACCCGGCGCTAAGTCGACGTCTCAGTTCTTTTGTTGAGCCGCGCGAACGGAGGCGACCGGGTCGTGGTGATTCGGTGCCTGAGGAACAGGGCGTCGCGTAAACATCGGTATTGCGGAAATTGAAGGGGCTGGGCTGTTATTTCGGTCCAGCCTTTTTTGTTTTCAAGAATTTACTGATTCGGTATCCTGCCCAAACCGACGCAGTTTTAACGGCCGTGTACTGACATGAACGTTTTTCTTGTTGATGGCACCTATGAACTCTTCCGGCACTACTTTGCTGTACCCAGAACATCGGACGTCGAGGGTAATGAAGTCGGTGCGGTACGGGGTGTTGTTGGTTCGATGTTGTCGTTGCTTGAGGATGGTGTAACCCACATCGGCGTTGCGACGGATCATGTCGTTGAATCGTTTCGCAATCAACTTTGGGATGGTTACAAGACCGGGCGTGGAGTTGAACCAGAACTTCTTCAACAGTTTCAGCCGTTAGAAGAAGCACTCGAAGCCCTTGGATTAGTGGTCTGGAAGGAGGTTGAGTGCGAAGCTGACGATGCTTTGGCATCGGCTGCTGCGAAGGCCTCTTCGGATAATCGGGTTGAACAAGTGTTTATTTGTACGCCAGATAAGGATCTAGCCCAGTGTGTCGATGGCCGTCGTGTTGTGCAGTTCGATCGTCGTACAGCGACGGTTCGTGATGCTGTGGGTATTCGTGCAAAATTTGGTGTTGGTCCTGAGTCGATTCCTGATTATTTAGCGCTCACCGGTGATAGCGCCGATGGGTTTCCTGGGGTGCGAGGCTGGGGTGCAAAGTCAGCAGCCGTGGTGCTTTCGCGGTATGTACATATTGAAAACATACCGGCGAATGCCGCCGATTGGGACGTGCGTGTCCGCGGTGCAGACCGACTGGCCCGTAATCTTGTTGAAGCACACGATAGCGCGAAAGTGTTTCTTGACTTGGCGACATTGCGAAAGACGTTGAAAGTCTTTACGAACGTTGATGACCTTCGATGGGCTGGACCACAGCCGAAATTCTTTGATGTTTGTGGTCGTATCAATGCGAGTGGCTATTTTCGTCGTGCTCAGGCACTGGCTGCCGAAAAAGTTTAACGTGGTCCTGGAGTGTAATGCCTGTAGTCAGCCGTTTGCTGTTGGTTTGGAGCTTAGCGAGCGACGGTAAAGGGTGCTGACCACTCGTGGGGACCCCAGTGAACAATGATGCTACCCGTCGTTTCTGATGCCAGAACTAGAGCGATGCCGAGGGGTCTGAATGACTCCGTGGTGCGTGCGTACTGAACGTCGAACTCTGCTGCATCGAATTCCGGGTCATGTTGCGTGCCCCATGAATCAGGTTCGTTATTGAAAACGAACCCCCAACCGGAGTCTGTTTTCTGGAGCCATAGGGCATAGGAACCAGCGAATCCGGCTGCGAGGTTTCCGACTGGTACGTCGACGTCTCCAAATTTCAAATTAACATCACTTCGGATACGCAAAGGTGGAGCGTGAATGAGGGAAACGATTGCCTCATGTTCTGTATCTTGAAGGCGACCATAATCCTCGCCATCAACATCGATGTCTTTCCAATAAAGCGTCGCGATCTGGTTGCCGTCAGGCAGAACAACAGTGCTCTCGTTTCGCTCGTCCAATGTCACTCGACGAGCGAACGCACTGGTATCTGTGTCGTATTCGTTTTCACTTGGATTTCCTGAAACTCTGGGCCGTCTTGAGGGTGGTGGCAGCTCGTCGAAGCGAAATGCCGTCGTCCATGCGTGACGTCCCCACCGTAGTTTAAGGTGGCCTGCTTCCGCGGCAGTGGCGTGGAGTGATGCAGAAAAGGTTGGTCCCCCTCCCGAGTTACTTTCGTCGTGGGAAAGTGGAACAATGTTGACAGTCGTGCTGTCGGACTGATGAGCTTCTAATTCCCAGCCTTCCGCATTCCGAACTAGCCATAGTTCGTGCGTTGGCGGCTCTGGTGCTGGTTCCCCTGCTTCTCGCGGCGGCAGAGGGGCTTCTGGATCGGTTGCAAGTGAGCCCAATCGGAGTGCGCGGTGTGCCGTTAACGTACCGACATGCGTTCTAGTTCCAGCAACGCCCGAGAGTAGTTGTTGGTGCGAGGCGTCAGCATTCGACAAGTTTGGCGGGTAGTCGATGCTGATAGCTTTTCTGTCCAGAGTCAGGGTGATGTGAATGAGTCCGTCGGCGTCTTTACTTGGCTCTGGTGTTTGTGCAACGACGAGGGCGGACGTCAGATACAGCGACAATGTGACGAGAAGAGTTCGAATCCACATATAGAAAAACAGAGGGCGGAGCTAAATGGCTCCGCCCTCAAGAATACTCGTTCAACCGTTGGTTCGCCTAGTTGTTGTTATTAGTCGTCCCGACGTGATCCTCAATTTCAACATAACCGATAAAACCAAGTGACATTTCATCGTTTGTCCGTTCCCCGTAGCCAACTGACAGGTTCGGATCAAACTTCATGATAGCGCCTCTGGCTTCGGTGTTGTCGTACCAGAAATCGACATCGATTCTCGTGCCTTTCGGCAACAACTTTGGTTCCTTGTATTTGTAGGTAACCTGCCATCCCTGGTCATATTTCGGAACGTCAAGTAGCAATTCCTCGGTGCCATCAGGATAGAACGCTGTATAGCGTGCAGCTACGGCCCTGGTGTGTGCGTGTGGCCAGTAGTTGAGAACCAACGTGTCTTTTTCAAGCACGCGTGAAGAACCGATCCTGTAGTTGGGATGGTTCGGTGGAATCTCAAAGCCTCGGTTGTACAACGAGTCGTTCTTAACCTGGTAACGTGGCGGTTCCTTGGACACAAAGAACCCAATTTCTGACTGAACCGTTTCAGCTGATCCAGCAACCGGTTCTTTGGTGTAGTGCATGTTGAAGGAGAGCATCGAATCTTTTTCCAGTAATACTCCATACCCTTCCGGGAGCATGCCAGATTCGCCACCCTCGGCTACGCAGCTGAGCAAGGTGCTACCTGCTACATCGGAGCCATCACCTTCAACAGCCGTGCCGTCTTCGTGTACTTGAGCGCTCGGCGGAATGGTTGACGAGCACATGTGATGCGTGATGCGGTTGTCGCCTGTACGAAATTCCCAACCGCGCACCCATGTATCTTTTGGCAATTCCGCTTCGGTGAGCTTCTTGTAAAAGATGATGTTGAGGTCGTAGATGTCATCCTCAACTACGTATGGGTCCATCTTAATGACAAAATCAGGTTTGCCGAATGTCCAGCCGTCATTTGATGCTTCGGCCCATTGTTTCGCCGGTGGTGCGTCAGCCATATCGCCTGCTGGTGCACCGGCCTCAACCCAATTAACGATTGTTGAGATTTCATCATCGGTCAGGCCACGTTCATTTTCAAACACGCCTTTGGGGGCGGTGGCAAACCATGGTGGCATCTCTTTCGATTCAACTTTACGCGCGATGGAACGAGCCCACGGCCGAGTCTCTTCGTAATTCATAAATGACATCGGGGCAATAAGGCCACTGAGGTTGGCACCGGATTCCCGATGGCAGCTCTGACAATTTTCCTGCACGATCGGAAGGACGTCTTTGTAATACGTCGCAGTATCTTCGGCCTCATTTCCGGCATAGCCTGGCGCGACCGTGGCCAACACCAAACCCAGAGCGAGGAAAAACGAAAAAGCGCGCGAGATCGTCATCGAGATATCTCCTTAAAATCAAACGGCTCCCACTGTCGAGGAACAGCCCACGTACAGCGAGTTATGTTGCTTGTACCACACCAGAAGAGTGGACCGCAAGGGGAAGTCTTGTGCGAAGTAATTTTGTCAAGTTCAAGGTCCGTAAAGCACTTTAAACAAATCGGTTAGTGTGAAATATCGCACGTTGAAGATTACGTAACCAATATACGGAAATCATGCCAACTTAGCATAGTAGTTATCGTATTAGTTACGCATTAAATTCGTTTTTTATTCGTTATATGACATACAAATGTATGTTATATTTTCAATATGGGACATACACCTACTGGTCAGACACGGGACAAAGTGTTTCAGTTCGTTCGTACCCGCTTACTCGTGGGACAACCACCGACGGTTCGCGAAGTGCAGGCGGCGTTTGGTTTCAAGGCAGTACGGACGGCACGGCAACATCTTGAGCAGTTGGTCTTAGAGGGGCGCTTAAATGCCGATCGTAAGAAGGCACGCGGTTATCGGTTGCCTGGCCTGATGTCTGCAACGCGTGCGGTATTAGTGCCATTGCTCGGGCGTGTTACAGCCGGTGTGCTTCAAGAAGCCATTGAGGATCCTGATGGTTATATCTCGGTTGATCCGCAGGATGGAGCAGAAACGACAGAGCTATTTGCACTTCGTGTACAAGGCGAGAGCATGACGGGTGTTGGTATTTTTTCGGGTGATGTCGTGCTGGTCAGACGCCAGCAGACGGCAAGAGATGGTGACGTTGTGGTTGCACTCGTTGAAGACGAGGCAACGATTAAGACTTTTAAGCTGAACGGTCGGCAGGTGGAACTTCGTCCGGCAAACCCGACGTTCACATCGATCGTCATTGATGCCGAGCAAGTGATTGTTCTTGGCAAGGTCATTGAGGTACGTCGCACCCTTGCATGAGGTGTTTGAAGTCGAATGGCAAAAACAGCATTGGGTGCCATCGTTTCTGGATCCCAAATTTTGCGACAGCGAAACCTGGCAGAGCCGTCCCCACGCATTTGGACCAGCGCGGCGCTTGGTGGATGTCTGGCAGAGTTATCAGGAACCGGCATGGCTCCGTTACTCACCGCTGCTTTTAGCTTGGTAGTGCAAGTTCAGCAACAAAACGAACCCGTTGTCTGGATTACCTCAAACGCTGGCATATTTTTTCCGCCTGATGTTGCAAAGGGTGGTACCGATCTTGATGCGCTGCCAGTCATTCGTTTGGAAACGCATCAACAATGTTTGAAAGCGACTGAGCAACTTGCGCATTCAGGTGCCTTCGGGCTGTTAGTTGTAGACCTGGGGAGATGCTTAGCGCTTTCGATGTCCGTGCAATCCCGTCTTGCTGAGCAGGCAATGAAGCATGGCACTCTCATCCTCTGTTTAACGACGAAAACGGATCAACAACCGTCACTTGGGTCACTTGTATCTATTCGTGGTCAGGCGCAGCGTGTTCGGCATAGACACGGTCTCTTTTCGTACGAAGTGTGTGTGCTTAAGGATAAGCGTCATGGGCCAGGGTGGAGTGCCCAGGAGTGTTGTTGTGGACCGGATGGCATGCGTTGAATTGCCGGCGTTGGCACTTCAACTGTTATTGAAGCAGCATCCAGACTGGGCTGATTTTCCAGTGGTGGTGGTCGATCGGGATCAACCGCACGGGCGTATCTTGTGGGCTAATGCGCATGCTCACGCTTGTCGTATTCAGACGGGAATGCGATACAGCGCGGGCCTTTCGTTAACGCGAACACTGTATGCCGGTGAGGTCTCGTCGGTCACGCTCGAAAAGAAAATTGAGTCACTCGTCGAGCGGTTGCATCGCTTCAGTCCGGAGGTTGAACCCTGCCAAGAGAAGCCTGGGGTTTTTTGGTTAAACGCATCTGGTTTATCGCATCTCTATGCGTCGTTACAACATTGGGCAAATGAAATCAGTCGTACTCTCAAGGCGGAAGGTTTCCGAGGGTCGATCGTTGTTGGCTTTACCCGCTTTGGCACCTATGCGCTCGCTAGATCTATGTCGTCTGCTGCTGCAGTGGCTGTTGTTCGTGATCGGACAGACGAGTGCAAATTGGTCGATCAAGTGTCATTGAGTCAGCTTGGCATTGAAACGACATTGTGTGATGGCCTGCAGAAGTTGGGAGTACGGACAATGCGAGCCTTTGTACAACTACCTGTTGAAGGGATTCGCCATCGTTTTGGCAAGGAAGCCTATCGGCTTCATCAGTGGGCGACGGGCGATCTGTGGGAGCCACTTCAGCCACGCCGGATTAAGGTTCCATTTATTCAAGCTTTGAGTCTTGACGATCCCGAGGCTGACGTGTCTCGGTTGCTATTCGTCATAAAGCGCTTACTCGATCAACTTCTGGTGAAGATAACCGCGCACCACCAAAGACTTACGGAGTTGACGCTCCGGCTTCAATTGGATCATTCAGCCCAACAAATAGAGCGAATTCGTCCGGCTACCCCGACAGTGGATGGGATCCAGGTAATGAAATTGATTCGGCTCCGACTTGAATCACTTTTACTTAAATCTGGAGTGACAGGCCTTCGACTGACTGGACGCGTAACACAGGTGGAAAATTTGCAGCAAGAATTGTTTGTCGAACGACCGCGTCGAGATTTCAGGGCGGCCAATCGTGCTCTTGCGTGTGTGCGTGCTGAATTTGGAGATGCGGTGGTTGTGTATGCATCTCTGACGGATGCACATCTACCAGAGGCACAGTTTGCATGGAATCCCTTTGGTGTCTTGCTCCAGCCTGAACCAATGGTCGCTACGAAGAGGTCGATGGTTCGTCGGATCCATGCACATCCTGTGCCGTTGTTACCGTGTCCACAGCATGGCCCGAATGGGTGGTTTGTGCATAGGGATATCACCAGTCCGGTATGCAAGCTTACCGGGCCGTATTTCGTGTCAGGTGGGTGGTGGCGCTCGTTGGTGCACCGTGAGTATTACTTCGCGTACACGCGGAGCAATGATGCGCTTTGGATCTATTACGACCGGCCCAGGCGCCAGTGGTATTGGCAAGGACAAGTGGAGTGAGGGGGGGGCATAGAGCTAGTTCGAGAATGTCAGAGAAAAAGCAGTTTGAGACCGTGAGGGTGTAGGTGATTAGAGCGGACTGTATGACGTACGTTCCACTTTGGTGCAAAAGTAACTTTTCATTTCTAGAAGGTGCCAGTCATCCAGAGGAACTAATTGAACAGGCGCATGCGTTTGGACTGCGGTCGTTGGCGTTAACAGATCGTGATGGTGTTTATGGCATGGTGCGCGCGCATGTGAGAGCGCAAGAGCTTGGTATCCATCTCATTGTTGGAACCGAGGCGACGATCGGTGGGCTAGTAGGTTCCTGTACTTGTGTGCTTCTTGCGATGAACAGGACAGGTTACGCCAATCTGTGTCGCTTGATCACCAGCGGTCGGTTGCGGCGACCCAAAGGAGAATCAAGCATTACCTGGGATGAGTTGTGTGATCGCGCTGAAGGTGTGATTGCGCTTTGGAGAGGTTTCCCCGGTCGGTCTACTGGAGATGGTCGCAAAGCCGGTACCCCGCACGCAGTTGCGTCACGGATGCGTGAGGTTTTTGGAGACCGGCTGTATGCAGTAGTAAGCCGACATCGTCGTGCCGAGGAAATACCGCAAGAGATTAACCTTCGGCGACAGGCTAAGTGTGTGGGGATTCCGTTGGTTGCTGCTACCGAAGTGCTCTACCACACACCAGCTAGGCGAGACCTGCAAGATGTTGTGACGTGTATTCGTCGCGGCGTCACACTGGACACGGCCGGACAGTTCACGAAGTCAAACGCCGAACACAATCTTAAATCGCCGCGAGTCATGGCGCGCTTGTATTCCGATGTCGCCGCGCTCGTCTATCGGACAGAAGATATTGCTGCTCGCTGCACGTTTTCGCTGTCCGAGATCCGCTATCGCTACCCTTCCGAACGTTTGCCCGATGGCAAAACATCGTCCAGTTGGCTTCGTGAGTTGGTATTGCGTGGTGCGACGCAACGGTTCGGTTTCGACGTTCCAATAGCTATTCGTGAGCAAATTCACAAGGAACTCGATTTGATAGGGGAGCTCGACTACTGTGGCTATTTCCTGACGATGTGGGAGATCGTGCAGTACTGTCAAAAGGAAGGAATCCTTTGTCAGGGACGTGGATCAGCGGCCAACTCAGTGGTTTGTTACTGCCTTGAAATTACGGCAGTTGATCCGACGAGGATTGACCTGCTGTTTGAGCGGTTTCTTTCTCGTGAACGACACGAGCCACCTGATATTGATCTCGATATTGCACACGAACGGCGAGAGGAAGTAATCCAGCATGTTTACCAGAAATATGGTCGTGACCATGCTGCGATGGTGGCGAATGTCGTTTGCTATCGTGGGCGGTCGGCTGCACGCGACGTTGGTAAAGTGCTCGGCATTTCTGAAACAGGAATCACCCGTGTTTCACACATGCTGTCACATGGTGAGCGTGTCGACAGTAAGTTGTTAGCACAAGCTGGTTTCGATTCCGCGTCTCAGTCCCATGTGCATTTTTTTCGATTAGCACAAGAGATCCAGGAGTTTCCTCGCCATCTATCAATTCATCCTGGCGGTTTTCTATTGGGGCATGAGCCAGTGCACAACCTTGTTCCGATTGAGAATGCAACGATGCCTAACCGCACGGTAATTCAGTGGGATAAGAATGATATTGAGAGTTTGGGACTGTTTAAGGTGGACCTGCTGGGGCTTGGTGCGCTGACGCAGCTTGATATTAGTTTTCGATTGCTCAAAGCGCATTACGGTCGGCACTTATCTCTTGCCCAGATTCCGCAGGATGATCCTCAGACGTATGACCAAATCTGTCGAGCGGACACGGTCGGGGTGTTTCAGATCGAAAGTCGGGCACAGATGGCGATGTTGCCACGGACAAAACCCCGCCACTACTACGACCTGGTGATCGAAGTAAGTATTGTACGCCCTGGTCCGATTACTGGCGGGATGGTGCATCCGTTTTTGCGTCGGCGCAATGGTGAGGAGCCGGTTGTTTATCCCCATTCATGTCTTGAGCCGGTGTTACGAAAAACGCTTGGCGTACCGTTGTTCCAGGAACAAGTAATGAGGCTGGCTGTGGTTGCAGCTGATTACGCACCGGGGGAAGCGGACCAACTACGACGTGACATGGCAGCGTGGCAGCGGACAGGGCGGATTGAACGGCATCATAAACGGTTGGTCACTCGCATGATCGCAAAGGGGATCACGAAGGAATTTGCAGAGCGGGTCTTTGAGCAAATTCGTGGTTTTGGAGAATATGGATTTCCGGAAAGTCATGCAGCAAGCTTTGCCTTGATTGCGTACGCGACGGCGTGGTTTAGGTGCCACTACCCGGATGTGTTTGCCTGTGCCCTTCTAAATGCGCAACCGATGGGATTTTATACGCCGGCGACGATCGTCCAGGATGCCATCAGACATGGCATAGAAGTTCTACCAATTGACGTAACTAGAAGCGAATGGGATTGCACGCTTGAGTCTCACGTGAAGACGA
>Ga0310344_10003410_pt1 | contig 11817 bp, 8 predicted proteins | sample HC15DNA20200_MG_FD_203801 | JGI IMG/M metagenome (GOLD analysis project Ga0310344, IMG submission 203801) | Marine microbial communities from station ALOHA, North Pacific Subtropical Gyre - HC15-DNA-20-200_MG | ecosystem: Environmental > Aquatic > Marine > Oceanic | place: Pacific Ocean: North... | reverse complement strand
CGTGACGACAAGAGCTATCCATACATCAAGATCACCCTCTCAGAAGCTTTTCCACGAATATTTGTGACTCGTCGTCTCGTTCAAGATGGGGCTCGATACCTCGGACCGTTCACAGACGTTGGAGCAATGCGAAGTGCCCTGCGCACAATCAAGCAGATGTACACGGTTCGATCATGTCACTATCGAATGCCCGACGAAGTTCCACCGAGACCTTGCCTTGACTATCACATCGGTCGTTGCAAAGCCCCTTGCGCAGGACTCCAGTCGGAGTCTGAATACCGCGCGATGATCGATGACATCTTAGAAATTTTCAGCGGGCGGACGAATAAGATCAGGAGTTCCGTGACTAGCCGCATGGAGGAAGCGTCTGAGGCATTGGACTTTGAAAGGGCCGGTACCATGCGGGATGTTCTACGGGGGCTCGATGCCCTCGAGAGTCGACAGGCGGTTATCGACCCTCAAGGAGCAAACCATGACGCCATTGGCTTCGCACGAGAAGATGATCTCGTTTGTGGAAGCCTCCTTCGTGTCCGTGAGGGTAGGCTTCTGGGGCGAGAGATCCGATACCTTACCAATACAAACGATGAGGAGGACGCGACGCTACTGAGCACCCTAGTAAAAGGCTTTTACTTCCGTAACGAAGAAGACATTCCTCCCGAACTCCTAGTACCAATAAAATTTGACGAACAAGAACTTGTTCATGAATACCTATCAAACCGACGAAGAGACCAATTTAAAATTTACGTCCCTATTCGTGGGACAAAACGGAGCCTCATTCAAGCTGCGACGAAAAATGCGACGCACGTCCTTAAACAAGACAAAGCCAAGAGCGTTGGCGAGGCATTTACTGGACCCAAAAATAACGGTTCTCCTCCCTTGGCCGCCCGCCGGCTGGCAGAGAAACTTGGACTAGAAAACCCTCCCAGAACTATCGCATGCTTCGACATTTCGACTCTCGCCGGACGGGAATCTGTAGGGAGTGCTGTTTGGTTGACCGATGGGCAACCCGACAAGAACGAATATCGTCGTTTCCGAATCCGGGACGTGATCAACCACCAAGTCGATGATTATGCAATGATGCAAGAAATCGTATCCCGTTACTTTGACCGTCGTGTTCGTGAAGCCACTCATTTACCGGACCTGGTCGTCGTCGATGGAGGCAAAGGACAACTCTCAGCTGCTAGACAGGCGATGGATAATGCCGGAGTATCAGACATCTCAACTGTAGCACTCGCCAAGCGGGATGAAGAAGTTTTTCGACCCAGCCATAAAGACCCACTTCGACTGCCACGGACGGACCCTGGACTCCATTGGCTTCAACGGGCACGAGACGAAGCTCATCGGTTCGCTCTTCAATACAACCGTACCCTTCGAAAACGACGGACACTGCGGACGCGATTAGAAGAAATTCCAGGAATCGGACCTGCACGAGAACAAGAACTCCTCAGAAAGTTTGGGAGTCTCGGTGTGATTCGGAATGCGTCCATCGATGAACTCGTTGAAACTCGCGGGGTAGGGCGTTCAACAGCCGTGACCATTTTGGAAGCCTTGGCTTCCGATGACAAGCAGTGATTTTCCCTTGCAAGTCTACAGATAATTCTTTCGATGCAGGCAGAACTGTAATATGAGCCTTAAGGAAGATGCGGTCGGACTCTGTTCTTCGTGCGATCACGCACGGCAAATCATTAACGATCGCAAAGCATCCTTCTGGCTCTGTCGCTTATCACGCAAGGACCCGAGATTCGCGCGGTACCCATCACTTCCCATGTGGAGGTGTTCGGGACACAGAGAGAGAACTGAGGATGATGAGTCTCGATCAGACCACAAACCCGATACGTTTTTGGGCGAATCAAAAAACTGAAGAGTTTCGAGCCATAGACCGTGACCACTACAATAAGAACTCGTTTCGCTCCAAGTCCCACGGGAGCTCTCCATCTTGGGAATGCACGCACAGCGGCGCTCAATTGGCTCTATGCCCGCAAATATAAGGGCACCTTTGTGTTACGGCTCGAAGACACCGATATCGAGCGAAACCTACAAGGAGATGGATCACGCCCCAGTGGCGAAGAATTAATTATTGAAGCACTGGATTGGTTAGGACTCCACCCCGACGAGGCGCCCTCCACTGGAGGTCCCTTCGGACCCTATCGACAATCGGAGCGGGGCAATCACTATGCGAATCAAGCTGAACAATTGTTGGCATCAGGGCATGCATTCCGGTGCTATTGCTCGCCGGAGGAACTAGATGCTCATCGCAAGGAGGCCATTGCCGCTGGAGATCCTCCAGGCCGTGACACCAAGTGTCGTGACAGATCTCCGGAAGAGAAAACCCTTACCCAAGCCAAAGGGCAACCGGCCTCAATTCGACTCCGGGTGGAGTCGGGGCCAGTCTACTTTGAGGATCAACTAAAGGGGGGGCTTTCAATCGACGGCGATGATCTTGGCGACATGATTTTGGTCCGCAGTGATGGTCGGGCAACATACAATTTTGCTGCGACAGTCGATGACTATGAAATGAAAATCAGCCATGTTATTCGAGGGATAGGGCACCTCTCGAATACCCCAAAACAGATGCTGCTATATCGCGCCTTCGGGGTCCAACCACCGCAGTTCATCCACATCCCAACGGTAATGGCATCCGGCGGAGGAAAATTGTCAAAAAGGGCAGGGGCGACGAGTCTGCTCACGTATCGAGATCGCGGATACCATCCTGATGCAGTGCTCAATTATCTCTCCCTCTTGTCCTGGTCTTCTAAGAGTGGCGAAGAATTTTTTGAACGTGAGGCATTGATTGAAGAGGTTGACCTGGATCGGATTGGCGCCACCGACACAGAAATCGATGAAGACAAAATGGCTTGGCTGTCAGGGCAGCACGTACGAAGCGAGCCCGCAACAACACTCGTTGATCACTGGTCTGCGTTCCTGGACCATACAAACTTCAATATGAACAGAGATGACTTAACCCGCTCGGCGGAAGTGCTTGCCCACCGTACCCGGTTATTTTCAGATGCACAAAGCGAGCTCGAAACCATCTTTGGTGAACCAACGCTCGAGTCAGAAGAAACTCAAGTCATCCTTGCCACACGGGAAGCGAAGATCGCCATCGATCAATTGCACACTACATGGCAAGAAGTCGACTGGCAGGCCAAGACCCTGGGGGCAACTGCTCGTGACGCTGCCGAAAATACTACGATGTCCAAGGGACAGTTCTTTTCAGCTATACGAATAGCTATGACCGGCGAGCGCAAAGGCCCAGAGCTTGGAGACATCGCCTACGCCCTGGGTAAGGAACGTACACTCTCACGGTTAAAACATGCCTTAGATAAAATTCACCATAACGATGGAAGGGAGATCATATGAGTTGGCACCTTGAGTGTGGTGCTTGTGGAAAAAAGGCAGTCAAACCCTTGGCAACTGTGTGCCCAGACTGCGAAAAACCGCTTCTGGCGCGTTACAACCTAAAGGAACTCAATCTCGAACACCTCCAAGAGACGTGGGCTAAGCGTCCTCCGGGAATGTGGCGCTACCGCGAGCTTATGCCACTTGAGAACGATGAAGCTCCCGTCACCCTCGGCGAGGGGGGAACCCCACTCCTCGAAGTTGACCTGGAAGGAGACTTATCCAACCTCCGAATCATGGTCAAAGATGAAGGACAAAACCCTACGGGGAGTTTCAAGGACCGGGGATTATGTGCTGCGGTGACCCGGGCTGTCCGAGACGGAGCCCTCGACTTTGTAGTTCCCACAGCCGGAAACGCAGGAGCCTCTCTAGCCGCATATGCAGCGAGGGCCGGTGTCTCTGCCCAGCTGTTCATGCCGACGGATACACCAGAAGGTGTTGCTCGCCGTTGTCAGCACTATGGTGCCACCATTGATCGTGTGAACGGTCTGATAGATGAGTGTGGTCGACTCTCTGCCGAATACTCGGAAACCACCGGAGCCTTTAACGTTTCCACCCTAAAAGAACCGTACCGAATAGAGGGAAAAAAAACGATGATGCTCGAAATCATCGAGGCACTCAAATGGCGTGCACCGGATGCAATTGTGTATCCAACAGGAGGAGGAACCGGGCTCATAGGTAGCGCGAAAACTTTGGAAGAACTCAGTACGCTTGGGCTACGAGGGATGAACACACGCCTATACGCCGTGCAGGGAAATGGCTGCGCCCCAATCGTTCGAGCATTTGCTTCAGGCACCGAACATGCGGAGAAGTGGACCGATGCTGAAACGGAGGCATTTGGACTTCGGGTCCCGGGTGCGCTAGGGGACTTCCTCATGTTACGAGCTCTTCGAGAGTCCGGAGGTGGGGCAATTTCCGTAACTGACGAAGAAATGAAAGCAGGGGCTAGGACGCTTGGCGAGGTTGGAGTAGGAGCCTCTATTGAGGGAGGTGCCACCCTAGCAGGAGCCTTGGAGTTACGTCGACGAGGTGAGCTGAGAGAGGGAGAGACTGTAATTCTCTTCAATACTGCGCACTTACTCACATATTAAAAATAAGTGGACCAAATCACACTCGGGAGGGGTAACGCGACCTAAGCAGCGCTTTACGTTCTTGAGGCGTTTGAACGTAATTCGTGCACTTCGCCTTCTGTCAAGCTAGTTTACCCCAGTTCAAGAACCATTGAAAACGAGGGATACAGGATGGACACCAGAGTTCGTACAACGCTTAAATCCGTGATACTCCTATCGGCCGTGGGGCTCGCTTTCCCCGCTCAGCTCATCTCTCAAGATGAATGTGAGTTCGAAGGCACCGCAGGAGCGGGCACCGCCCAAGAAGCATTCGCGAGAATCACGGCAGAATCTACTGAAGATGAAGTTATCGCAGCCAATCAAGAGGCATTAGACGCGCTCTCGCGTGAACTTGACGACGACAATGCGATCGTACTCCTCTTCGCCGCACAGGCTTCAATTAGTCTCGGCCAATTCGATCAGGCTAATGAACATTTAACACGATATGAAGAAGTCGCGGACCCAGAATGCCTCCAGCATGGAAACACCCAAAGATTTAACGCGTGGGTTCAGCTTTATAACTCAGCAGTCTCAGCATATAGCGCCGGAGAAAACGAAGAAGCTCTCAATGCATTCCTTTTGGCCAACGAATTTGGGGCCAAGTCAGGAATGGCTGCGGCTCTGGGCTCTTTCACCAATGCCGCATTGTTGCAGAGACAGATGGGGGACGATGCAGGGGCTATGGAAACCTACCAGGCTGCACTAGCTGCTGACATCCCCGATGCAGAACCCGATCAGATACGAAGCGTTATCACTGGGTACGGGGAGCTACTTACGGCAGAGGGACGAACCGAGGAAGCTGCAGAAATTTATGAAGATTATATGGCGCGCCACCCCGAAGACGTTGGAATCCGGATTGGATACGCCGCGCTCTTGGTCGAACAGGGGGCAGAAGAAGAAGCACAAAACATCTATGACACACTGATTGAACGTGATGATCTATCGTACGAACAATGGATCCAGGCTGCCGTCGGGCTCTTTAACTCTGGCAATTACGACACTTCACTAGCCGCCTTTGGTAAGGCTAGAGGACTGAACCCATTCAACAAAGAAGGCATGGAAGGTTTTGCAAACGCATCCATATTGTCAGGAAAGCCTGGCCCCGTAATTGCCCTCGCTGACACGCTAGTTAAATGGTATCCATACGACACTAACAGTTATCAGATTTACACAAACTCACTTTCCCGTGCCAACATGGAAGACCGTGCCATAGAGGTTGCACAAACCGCTCAGACAAATGAACTGGTGTTTCACTCCAGTCAGATGGCCGTACTTGGCGGTGGCGTCTATATCGTCGGAGGCAGTCTCGAATCCCGAGGCGCCACGGGTACGCTGACCATACCATTTGAGTTCCTAGACATCGACGGAGGGATTGTTCAAACTGAGACACTCTCCATTGAGGCACCCCCAACCGGACAGCCTCAAGCATTTCGTTTAGAAATTCAGGCTGAGGTTCCAATCGCAGGATTTCGTTACAAAAAGAGCGGAACTTGACCGGCTGAACTAAATCAGCCCCCTTCCCCCTAATGTAAAACGGGGAAGGGGAGCGTTGACCCGAAAAGTCTTCTCCCTACGCCGGCTGGCACAGCAACCCGACTCCTCAGACGCAGGCCAGACGACCAGAACTAGAGTTTACCATGATCCGAATCGCCAGCATCGAGCCCGAATCAATTGCTGACGAACTCAATTTACCCGTCGGTCTCACTGTACTCGAAATTAATGGGAACCCCATTCAAGACGCCCTTGATCTGATCTTCTATCAAGCGGAAGAGCGGGTCCTGGTGACCGCAGAAAAATTGAATGGCGAACCACTAATCCTCGAGATCGAAAAGTCTCCAGATGAAACACTCGGCATCATTCCCGAACCAGACAAAATTCGACGATGCACAAATGCATGTTCATTCTGTTTCGTTAAAGGAAACCCCAAAGCTGACAAGTTACGTGACGGGCTCTACATCAAAGACGACGACTATCGTCTTTCCTTCCTCCACGGACACTACATCACTCTGACAAACCTTCGGCCCAATGATTGGGAGCGAATTTTCAAACAACGCCTTTCACCCCTCTACGTAAGTGTCCACGCAACCCAACCCGATGTGCGATTAGCCATGCTAAAGAACCCGCGATCAGCTTTGATCAACGAAGATCTTGATCGGCTCCGGGAAGAAGGCATTGTCGTTCATGCTCAGGTAGTCCTCTGCCCGGAGATAAACGACGGAGCCACCCTACTAGAGACAATGGAAAATCTTTACTCGCGGGGCAAAAGCATTCAGACACTCTCGATCGTACCTGTTGGACTAACCGCATACAATCACGATCGAGGAGGCCGAAATCTCACACGAGACGAATGTCTTCTAGCCTTGGATTCGATTGAGTTGATTCGAGAGAAGGCTATCGTTGAACGTGAGGTCGGGTGGTGTTATGCCGCAGATGAGCTCTTCCTCCAAGCGGGACAAGAGCCACCGGGACCCGACTACTTTGACGATGAAGATCTCGAAGCAAATGGCGTTGGTGCTATTTCTTGGATTTCAGAACGAGTCCGAAATGGGCTTCATGCCCTGCCTCCTCGACCAGGCGAAAAGATCGTGGTTCTGACAGGCAGGTCGATGGAAAAAACACTAATGCAACTCACTGCGGAGATCGAAGGCGCTACAGGAGCCACGTTTCAAACTGTTTCACTAGAAAATTCTCTCTACGGACCAAGTGTTACCACGGCGGGTCTTTTATCAGGAGCAGACCATGCTGACGGCCTGGAGCGAACGGCCCCTTTCGACCTAGCCTTATTCAGCGCGTTAGCTCTAAATGAACGTGAGATGTTCCTTGATGATCTCAGCCTCACTGAACTCCGGTCGCAATTTCCAGATTGTCGAATCGAGCCTTCACACGATTTGATTGACACACTAACCAACACATGACTTTCCTCACACACAAAGAACGCCTCTCTCGCTATGCGAGGCTGTTATGAGCCTACCCACAGTCACAGTCGTCGGGCGCCCAAATGTCGGGAAGTCAACACTCTTCAATCGTATTCTTGGACGCCGATTGGCTATCGTGGCAGAAAGATCAGGAGTCACACGCGATCGGCAGTTAGCCCAAGCTGAGTGGGCGGGCAGAAAGTTTTTACTTGTAGACACTGGGGGGGTAACCGACCAACCAGATGAACCTATCGACCACGAAGTACAACGTCAGGTGAAAATGGCTATAAGTCATTCTAATCTCGTCCTCTTCGTAGTCGACGGTCAGACCGGGATACATGCCAGCGACGAATTTGTCGCCGAACTCCTTCGTCGGTCGGGGATTCCAACCATATTAGCTGTAAACAAACTTGATGAACTCGGCGAAGCCATCGAGCACCTTGAATTTTACGGGCTGGGTCTTGGTGATCCCATACCTGTCGCAGCCCTGAGTGGGAAAGGATCAGGAGATCTTCTCGATCGAGTAGTCGAGAACCTGCCGAAAGAACGTACCAACGAAAACGAAGAAGTTGATATTAGTATAGCCGTTATCGGGCGACCAAACGTGGGCAAATCCAGCTTCGTTAACCAGTTAGTAGGTCCCAACCGGGTCATCGTCCATGAAGAGGCTGGAACAACACGGGATGCGATTGATACTCTCATGGAGCTTGGTGGACACCAGGTTCGCCTGATCGACACGGCCGGATTACGTCGACAAGCCAAAGTGGAAGACGACGTTGAGTTTTATGGAAGAGTTCGCGCGGCTTCAGCCATTGAACGTGCAGACGTATGCCTACTACTAGTCGACACAAAAGATGGGGCGGCCAATCAAGATTTTCGAATCGGCTATGAAGCATGGAAGCGCGGAAAAGGTTTAGTGTTTGTAGCAAACAAATGGGATTTGATCGAAGACCGTGGGCCTGCAGTTCTCGCCGAGTTTGAACGTGATCTTCGCCAGAGAGCTCATTATCTCCGATGGGTACCTATCGTTACCACTTCAGCCAAGAGCGGCCAACGTGTAAAAAAAGCAGTAGAAACTGCCCTCCATGTAAATCAGGAACGAGCAAAGAGAATCCCCACATCAGAGGTCAACAAGGTCCTCCAAGCTTTAGTCCGACGGACCCAACCTCCCCAAGGTGCACGCGGCGATGTCCGACTCCCCTACGGAAGCCAGGTGGCGTCAAGCCCACCATTGTTTGTACTCTGGTCAAACCGTCCTCAGGATTTGAAGGAGCACTATGTGCGGTATCTAAAAGCCGGGTTTCGCGAAGCTTGGTGCTTTGAAGGATCCCCAGTCCACATCAAACTCAAGAAAAAATCGGGCCTCACGTGACGATCATATTATTTCTTGTCGGCGCCTACTTAATCGGAGCTATTCCGACGGGTTACTTGATCGGACGGTGGTACAAGCTAGACCTCAGGGAAGAAGGTAGCGGGAACCTAGGAAGCACAAACGTATATCGCGTAGTAGGATTCATCCCTTCGGTAGTAGTCCTGTTCGTAGATTTACTTAAAGGATTCCTTCCGATCTGGTTTTTCCCCCTGTGGGACAGTCATACGGGGCCTTGGGCACTCGCCTACGGGTTAGCCGCAATACTCGGCCATGTTTGGCCCGTATACACACGTTTTCGAGGAGGAAGGGGAGTTGCAACCGCCGCCGGCACTTTGATTGCATTAGCACCGGGAGCCGTCGCGATCGCCTTCTTTCTCTGGCTCGGGACCGTCCTGCTAACCCGTACGGCATCGTTAGGGTCACTCCTCGCGGCTACTACCATGCCCATTATTGTAAACTCTACTAAGGAGACTCTTGGAAACCCTCAGTCAGTCGTCATATATGCCCTATTAATCGCAGCATTAGTCTGGTGGACACACCGAGCAAATATTGGACGCTTACTCCGACGTGAAGAAATCAAAATTCATTGGAACCGGAAATTTTCTCCCCGCACCAATTCACCTGATAACGGAGACAAAAAAAGAATGACGGTGAAGTCGGTCGCAGTTCTGGGGGCAGGGAGTTGGGGCAGTGCACTAGCTCACGTCCTAGCGGAGAATGGTCACGATGTGCGTTTGTGGACTCGAAATGAAGCACTCGTACAGGAGATCCATGCCAAGAACTCCAATGAGCGGTACCTGCCGGGGGCTTACCTTAACAAAAATATCCGCCCCAGTACTGACATGGTAGACACGATCACCGGAACGCAGTTTGTTGTGTCGGCATGTCCTTCACATGCTGTCCGGGAAGTACTTGGCGCGGCACGGCCACACCTTGATGAACAAACACTAATCTCGACTTCCAAGGGGATTGAAATCACTTCAGACCTCCGGATGTCAGAAGTGATCGCGGAAGTTCTCGGCACTCTGAACGGCATTCAAACCGTCGCGCTTTCAGGGCCCAGTTTCGCCGAAGAACTCGTACAAGGTTTGCCGACTGCTGTAGTTGCGGCCAGCCTAGATGAAGACGCAGCAGTATTAGTGCAAGAACTTTTTCAAAATGGCTATCTTCGAGTTTACACACAGCCCGACATTTCAGGAGTCGAATTTGGAGGCGCATTGAAGAATGTGATCGCCCTCGCTGCTGGTGTTTCAGATGGCATCCTTCTCGGGAACAATGCGCGCGCTGCGATCATTACTCGTGGCCTGGCAGAAATCGTTCGGTTGGCCAGTCGCCTGGGCGCCAAAGAATCGACACTGGCTGGACTCGCTGGCCTCGGCGACCTTGTGCTTACATGCACAAGCGATATGAGTCGCAATCGAACTGTTGGAATCGCAATCGGTTCGGGACGCGATCCCGATGAAATTGTAAATAACATGGATCAAGTTGTCGAAGGGGTCCGGACTGCTCGTGCAGCCCATGAACTCGGGCGTAAACTAGATGTGGAGTTGCCTATCACCCAGGGGATATATTCAATCCTCTATGAAAGTGTCGCACCAAGTGAAGCACTTGCACGTTTAATGGCCCGAGAACCCAAGCCGGAGCGCTGGGGATAACGAGCTATCGGATGCGTACGGAGTGCGGGACGTGTGACTAATATCTAGAGAGGTGTAAAATCGTGCCCGAACGGATCGCGGAAAAAGAGTACTACTCTATTGGCGAAGTTTGCGAGATCGCAGATCTGAAACCCCATGTACTTCGCTACTGGGAAAGCCAATTTTCGTCACTTCGGCCTACAAAGAACCGGGCAGGGAATCGGGTCTACCGCCGCAAAGAGATCAAGCTAATTCAACTTCTACGACAACTACTTTATACAGAACGATACACAATTGAGGGTGCAAAAAAGAAACTGAGCGAACTACGGAAAGGTGGCGAGCTCAAGGAGGCTTCACGTGTCGCTTGGGATCATGAGACAATTCGCGACCTGCGACGAGAAGCGGATGGCCTCGTTGCTCTCCTCACAAATGCTGAGGACGATTGATCGTTTCTACTAAAAAAGTCTTACTCTGCACGAACGACGATGGGATCCATGCTCCTGGACTGTCACTTTTGCGTGATTCCGTAACGACCTTGGGGGACATTTGGACCGTGGCCCCCGATCGCGAACAGAGCGCCAGCAGCCATGCTCTCACACTTCACCGGCCTTTACGTTTGACTCATGTTAACGAACACGAGTATACCGTAGACGGGACTCCAACCGACTGCGTTTTTTTGGCAATCAAAGAAGTATTAGAATCAAAGCCTAGTTTTGTTTTATCAGGAGTAAATCACGGACCCAACATGGGAGAAGACGTCCTTTATTCGGGCACCGTCGCAGCAGCCATGGAAGCAGTAGTACTAGGCATCCCTGGAGCTGCCATCTCGTTCGTAGGCCACGAGCTTGAGATGATGCGAACATACGAACCCTTTCTTACCGACCTTCTATCGTTATTCCTAGAAGGGGAGGAGGGTTTCCACAGCCGGTTCCTCAACATCAATTTGCCCAACCTGCCACTTGGAGAAATCGCAGGGGTCCAAGCGACAACCCTTGGCAGCCGCGTCTACCATGATTCCTTGACGCGCAGTGTGGATCCGAGGGGACGAGATTACTTATGGATTGGTGGTGGTCGTTCTGTTTGGGAGGGCCCTAAAGATGCCGATTTCCGGGCAGTTAAAGCAGGGTATGTCTCAGTGACACCCATGCATTTCGATCTTACGGATGGCCAAGGGGTGCATGAAGTGAACCAAAAACTCTCAACGCTCCGTCAGAACCTGAATGCCGGAACATTTAAAACTGACTACTGACTTTAGACGAGACCGACTCCGATTGGTCGAACAGCTTCGTGAAGAGGGCGTTCAAGATCTTGCAGTCCTTCACGCATTCGCTCTCGTTCCAAGACACCTTTTCGTACCCGATGCAATGCACCACCGAGCCTACAAAAAC
>Ga0310344_10003409_pt1 | contig 11818 bp, 12 predicted proteins | sample HC15DNA20200_MG_FD_203801 | JGI IMG/M metagenome (GOLD analysis project Ga0310344, IMG submission 203801) | Marine microbial communities from station ALOHA, North Pacific Subtropical Gyre - HC15-DNA-20-200_MG | ecosystem: Environmental > Aquatic > Marine > Oceanic | place: Pacific Ocean: North... | reverse complement strand
GTGGAATTTATAATCGCTACTATGAAAGGAAAGTTAATTGATTAATCCTGAAGAGATAGGCGAGCACCTTTATCTGAGACTTTTACAAGTCCAAGATATAGACAATGGATGGCTTGATTGGGTTAATAATTCAGACACCTCCTCCTCGTTAACCTCTATTAAAGAAAACAAGAAGTTAACAAAAACAGACCTTGAAAATTATCTTGAGAATTCTCAAATGCCGAAAGCAAAAATGTTCGCAATTTGTTTAAAAGAAGACGACACTTATATAGGAAACGCACGAATAAGTTCTATAGACTACAATCATTCAAAATGTTCTTATGGAAGATTTATTGGCAATGTGGATTACAGAGGTAAAGGTTTTGGCAGTGAAGTTCTAAAACTAATCATCCAACACTGTTTTTTGAAACTTAAGTTGAATAGAGTGTCTACTGTAGTTTTTACAGATAATATTCCTTCAATAAAAAGTAATGAAAAGGCAGGGATGGTTAATGAAGGGATACTAAGACAATCAATTTATCACAAGGGTGAGTTTAGAGATGTAATAAGTTTTGCAATGACTAGAAAGGATTTCGATTATATTTATTCCACCCCATAATGATTTAACTTTTGAAGTTGGATTATCCAATGTCTAAGCATGTTGCATTCATTCCTGCCCGTAAGGGAAGTAAAGGATTTAAGTTAAAAAACAGAATCTTATTTTCCCACACTGCCAATTTTCTAAACCAGATCGAATGGTTGGCGGAAGTTGTTGTTTCTACTGATGACCCTGTTATAAAGGAACTCGCTTCAGATTATGGGTATTCGGTACACACAAGGCCAGATATGTTGGCATCAGATGATGTTTCTATTAAAGATGTTTTTATCGATTATCTGAAAAGCACTGAACAAAAATCTAATGTTTACATGTGGCTTTTTTATCTAACTGTTTTATATAGATCTATAGATGATTATCTTATTGCAAAAAACATGCTTGAAGGTAATAACGCAAAAAGCGTTTGTACTTTTGTAAAAGCGAAAACACATCCTTACGATTCATGGTTATACGAAAATAACAGTACTTTGAAAAAGTATATTGATAATGATGTTTATCGAAGACAAGATAAACCTGAAGCATGGGAACATTACCATTATGTGTGTTGTTTTGCTTCTGATGAATTGGATAGTTTAAATAGTGAACTAATAGGGCCGTCAACTTCACCAATATTTTTAAATGATGAAATCTCCGCTAATCTTGTAGAGGTAGACACTGAGCAGGACTTAGATGATTGGTGTAGAAAAAACAATATAAGGGTATAACTATATGAAATCCAATAAGCCGAGCATTGTTCGATCAAATGAAATATATCAACGAGCTAAAAATATAATTCCAGCTGGATCTCAGACGTTCAGTAAAGGCGTGACCCAGTTTGTGGATGGATTTGCTCCCAAATACTTAGCTAGAGGTGCGGGATGCAAGGTATGGGACGTGGATGGGAATGAATACCTTGATTATATAATGGCAAATCAGCCATTGGTTCTTGGATATGCTGATCCTGATGTTAATCAAGCTGTTATGGATCAATTAGAGCTAGGTTCAACTTTCAGTATGATGAATGAACTGGAAGTAGATGTGACTGAATTACTTATAGAAAATGTTCCCTCTGCCGAGGCAGCAAGATTTGGAAAAAATGGAGCCGACGTTACAACAGTAGGTGTTCGTATAGCAAGGGCAGTTACCGGAAGAGATCATATAGCTTATTGTGGTTATCATGGTTGGCATGATTGGTTTATTGCAAATACCGATTTAAATAGTGGTATTCCAGAATTTAATCAAGGTCTAGCTCATTCATTTAACTACAATGACTTAGATAGTCTCCAACAAATATTTGATCAGAATCCTGGTGAAATTGCTTGTGTGATTATGGAGCCATTAACAGTTCTTGAGCCTCAAGAAAATTTTCTTGAAGAAGTTAAAAAAATCGCCCATCATAATGGAGCATTACTAATTTTTGACGAAGTAATTACAGGTTTTAGATTTGCGGTTGGAGGGGCTCAGGAGCTCACAGGAGTAACTCCAGATCTAACGGCCTTAGCAAAAGGAATATCAAATGGTATTCCTTTGTCTGCGATCGTAGGTAAAAAGGATTATATGTTTGCACTTGAGAAAACATTTTTCTCTTTTACATATGGAGGGGAGTGTTTAGGTTTGGCTGCTGCAAAAACATGTATCCCTAAAATTAGAAATGAAAAAGTTCCAGCTCATTTAGATTACATTGGAACGGTTTTAAAGAATGAGTTTAATAAATTAGCTGAACTACATGGCCTTTCTGAATTAGTTGAGTGTATTGGATATCCATGTAGGTCAATAATAGCTATAGACGGTAAAGGCAAGTATGACACATTAGAGCTTAAGTCATACATGCAACAAGAGTTGATAAGGCATGGAGTTTTATGGACTGCTTATCATTCTCTAAGCTGGGCACATAAATTAGAGGATATTGAGTTTAGTTTGAATGCATATGACGCAACTCTTAAATCTTTGCGTAAAGTCATAGATAGCAATGTTTCATTAAGAAGTTTTATAGAAGGTGAGCCTGTTAAGCCAGTTTTTAGAAAAGTAGCAGATTTCAATGCCTATATTCAGCAAAAAGGAAGTAAAGATTGAAAAACAATTTTGATATAACCGGCAAAGTAGTACTGATAACAGGTGGATCAGGTCTTATGGGCAGAGCTCATGCTGAAGCAGTAGCGGAATTTGGTGCAATACCGGTAATAGGAGATATCGATTTATCACCTGCAGGCAATATATTGGAGAGTATTGAGAAAAACACTGGAGTGAAAGGTGATTTTGTCGAATTGGATGTCACATCATCAAATTCAGTTAATAAGGCGTTAGAAAAATTGACTAGTGCTTATAAACAAATAGATGTTTTGATTAATAACGCCGCCTTAAACCCTTCTGTAAGTAACAAATCTCATGATAGTAAAGAGTGGTCAAGATTTGAGGATTTTTCGGTGGACGTGTGGAACAAGGATTTAGAAGTTGGTTTAACTGGAGCTTTCTTGTGCAGTCAAATAGTTGGTAACCATATGAAGGAAAATAAAAATGGAGTAATTATAAATATAGCTTCAGATCTTGCTTTAATTGCGCCTGATCAAAGAATATATCGTATTGAAGGTTTATCGGAAGACATGCAGCCAGTGAAACCAATCAGCTACTCCGTGGTGAAGGCTGGCCTAGTTGCGTTGACCAAGTATCTCGCAGTTTATTGGGCAGACCACGGCATAAGGGTAAATGCCCTTTGCCCTGGTGGCATATATGATAATCAAGACATAGAGTTTGTTAATAAATTATCAGATTTGATTCCCATGGGTAGGATGGCAGAACCCAGTGAATATAAATCTGCAGTAGTTTTCCTCTGTTCGGAAGCTTCTCGATATATGACTGGATCATGTTTAACAATTGATGGCGGTAGGACAGTTTGGTAGATATGCAATTAGCAGTAATGAGTTTAGTTAAAGTTTGCTCGGCAAATAGAAAATAAATATATGGATTTCACGACTTACTTTGTATGTGGCCACTTTACTCATCTTGCTTTGTTTAAGGGAATGAGTAACTTTTTACGTTTATATTTTCCTAATATCAATCAAAAATTGATATTGTTGGATAATCCTCATCTCAATTTAATTGATCATTCAGAGTTTACAAGTGGTTATGATGAAGTTATTGAACTGAAATATTGTGAAACAGCTCAAACTAGTAATTGGTTAAACACGTTGGCGATTAGAAATGTTAGGAAAAGGGTAGGAGATGTCAGTGAATTACTAGATCAATTATCTGGAATTAAGTTTAACGAACCTAGTATGGTTCTATTTACTGATTTAACTGACACCTGTCTAAGTTCAAGGATGCTTCTTAAGAAAATACGATCAGAAAACAAACGAGTAAAAGTATTCAGGACAGGAGGACCTCTGGATATTCAGAAAAAATATACTAATTGGGGTTTGATGTGGTTTTTAACTAATATTTATGCGCTTTTAGGAGCACCAATGGTGAAGGTTAATATGGACGGTTATATTATTTCTCACCGGAAACTTTATAGAGAAAGTAAGTATTTTAACGGATTTATTGTGTACTCTAATGAATGGTCTACGCGTAAAGATTTCATTCAACTTAAATATCCAATCATGGATGGTTTTATCAAACCTAAAAAGAATAAAAAGCCGTACATTTTGTTTATGGGCCATGCTTTAGGTCCAACTAGTCAGTTTGAGGAGATAACCGAGGAATCATACATAGAAACGACAAATCAGATTCTTTCGGTTCTTTCTGATTCTTACTTGAATCAAGATGTCGATCTTTATTACAAACCACATCCAAGAGAGGATAAGATACATTTTGAATTATCCAGATTTGAGGTTCTTAAGGAACCGATGACATCTGAAATGCTTTTTGCTAGGGACAGATCTTTGATTAAAGCAGCATACTCAGTAGCTTCTACCAGTTCGGCAACAGCTGGTTTGATGGGAGTCAACTCTTATGCATTGTACAAACTTTATAATTACCCTGACGTTTTAATAAAAAGAGCGCAACGAAGATATCAGTTTGCAGAAGTCAAAAAGCCTGTAAATATGCAAGAGCTTAGAAATTCTTCAAACGAAGTTAGGAAGTTAAGCAAATATGATGAAAGCGACGTAGATCATCTTAAAGCAATTATAGAGAACATTGTCGCTGATGTTTCATAACACGATTGGATCAAGAGCAAGGGATTAATTGATTGAAAAATGAAAACAGAAAATCGAATAAGACCAAGTTGATTAATAACTTATATAAAAGTCTATATCGAATCCGTACTATTGAAGAAAAAATAGCATTAATATATCCAACTGATCAAATTAAGAGTCCGGTACATTTATCCATCGGTCAGGAAGCTGTGACTGTTGGTGCATGCGCAGCATTGCTTGAAGCGGATGTTGTGTTTGGAACTTATAGAGGGCATTCATTATATTTAGCAAAAGGTGGCGATTTGAATGGCATGATGGCTGAATTGTATGGTAAGTCCACTGGGGTGGCCGGAGGAAAGGGTGGATCAATGCATTTAGTTGATACTAACCGGGGTATTATGGGCATGTCTGCAGTTGTTGCTACCACTATTCCGCAGGCAGCCGGATATGCATACGCATTCAAGGTAAGGAAGCAGAACAATATCGTTGTAAGTTTTTTTGGGGATGGTGCTACAGAAGAAGGCGTATTCCATGAAACATTGAATTTCGCTGCCTTAAAAAAATTGCCAATGATTTTTGTGTGCGAAAATAACCAATATGCTGTTTTAAGCCATCAGAGTGAACGTCAGTCTAATACCAATATTGCTGAAAGAGCGTCTGTATATGGGATGCATTCCGAGAAAATTGACCAAAATGACCCGTACACAATATATGAAAAAGTTAACTGGGCCAGGAATCAAATTATAGAAAAAGGTAGAGGACCATTCTTTTTTGAATGTATGACAGAAAGATATAGAGAGCATGTTGGTCCAAGCGAAAGAGATGATGTTAAAACATTATCTGCTGAGATAGTTGATCCATTACAACAACTTTCTAAATTAGTGAGCTCTGATTTTAAGCAGGATGTTTTTAAAGAAGTTGATTTAGAGTTAAAGCAAGCAATAAATTTTGCCGAAAAAAGTGCATTTCCTGCCAATGACTCTCTCTATAAGGATGTGTATGCCTAAATCGAATATTAGCACTAGATCTATAAGCTATGCTGAGGCAATAAATGAAGCCACCAGACAGTTAATGTCTCAGGACGAATCCGTATTTGTTTTAGGAATAGGGGTCGATGACCCAAGAGGCATATACGGAACTACTAGTAATTTATCTAGTGAATTTGGCCAAGATCGAGTTGTAAACATGCCACTGGCCGAAGACGCAATAACCGGTATAGCTAGCGGATCATCTATGGCGGGTATGAGGCCGATAATGGTACATGAGCGGATGGATTTTATGCTGCTTGCGATGAATCAATTGATCAATGTCGCTGCAAAAAGTCATTATATGTATGGTGGAGCGATTAAAATTCCAATGGTGATAAGGTCAATTATTGGACGCAGTTGGGGGCAGGGTGCTCAACATTCACAGGCTTTGCATTCATTTTTCATGCATGTACCCGGTTTAAAAGTCATTGCTCCAACAACACCATATGATGCTAAAGGCGCACTGGTATCAAGTGTAAAAGATAACAATCCCGTTATATTCGTTGAACATAGAATGCTTCACAACTACAAAGGCCAAGTACCTAAAGATATGTATTCGGTTCCTTTTGGTAAAGCTAGAATATTGCGAGCTGGTCATGACATAACGATAGTTGGTATTTCACATGCAATGGTTGAATGCATCAGAGCGGCTAAAAGCCTCGCAACATCATCTATTTCCGCTGAAGTAATTGATCCAATATCCCTAAGCCCTTTAGACGTTCAAACAATATGTGAATCGGTTGAAAAGACTGGCAATTTATTAATAGTTGATAATGGGTGGACTACTTGTGGAGCCAGCGCTGAGATAATGTCTTTAGTAATTGAAAATGTGCAGGGGCAAGACAAAGTTAATATGAAGCGTATGGGCTTTGAGTTCGTTACTAGCCCTACAACTAAAATTTTAGAAGATCTCTATTATCCTGATAGTCGAAGAATAGCAAAAGCAGCCTATGACTTACTTATGGGGAAGGAAACAGATTGGGAGCCGGATGTCCAAGAATCACCGGAAATAGATGAATTTAAAGGACCATTTTGATGGATTCGGGAAAATTTCAAAAGCAAATAGAATTAAATATAACTCAAACGAAGTTGTCAGGAGTCTTACTAATTAAACCTCCTACTATATTTGAAGATTTTAGGGGTAGTTATATCGAGTTGTATAACGAAGAAATATATAAAAACGCCGGGATATTGGTTGATTTCAAACAAGATGACATATCTACATCGAAGAAAAACGTTTTAAGAGGCATCCATGGTGATGCAACTACATGGAAATTGATTTCGTGTCTTTTTGGACGGTTTTACTTGGTAGTTGTTGACTGTAATAAGGATTCTAGACAATTCCTGGAATGGGAATCTTTTGAACTTTCCGATGTCAACAGAGAACAAGTTTTGATCCCCCCTGGTTTTGGAAATGGTCACTTGGTTTTAAGTGATACCGCTATATTTCATTATAAGCAGTCCACGTATTATGATCGAGGATCTCAGTTTACATATCTTTGGGACGATCCTGAATTAAATATTAGCTGGCCAACAAACAATCCAATTTTGTCAGTTCGTGACAGCGGAGGTGAAAATTGAGAATATTAATAACTGGTATAACTGGTTTTGTGGGCAGTCACTTAGCCGAATATATTTTAAATGAGCATCCTGGGAACGAGGTGTATGGGATCAAGCGATGGAGAAGTCCCAGGAATCATATTTCCGAGATAGAACAAAGAATAACTTTATACGACGGTGATTTGAATGACTTGTCGTCATTAATTACAATACTTAACCAAGTTAAACCAGAAATAATTTTCCATCTTGCTGCGCAATCATTTGTTAGTAGCAGCTATACTGCTCCTGCCGATACAATCAATACTAATGTTGTTGGCACAGCAAATCTTTTGGAAGCTATTAGAATCACCAAAAACGACCCTGTAATACACGTGTGTAGTTCGTCAGAAGTCTATGGCCAAGTAGATAAATCACAGGTGCCTATAAATGAATCCACTCATTTGAATCCTGTCAGTCCTTATGCTGTGAGTAAAGTCGGAGAGGACATGCTGGCATACATGTATCATCAAGCATATAAGTTAAAAACCGTTAGAAGTCGTATGTTCACACATAGTGGGCCGAGAAGGGGAGAGGTTTTTGTAGACTCATTTTTCGCTTTGCAACTTGCAAAAATCGAGCAAGGAAAACAGAAGCCAGTTTTAAAGACGGGTAATTTAGATTCAGTCAGAACATTTTGTGATGTAAGGGACACCGTAAAAGCCTACTGGTTATTAGTTAATAAGTGTGCTCCAGGAGAGGTTTATAACATAGGTGGCAATAGGACTATGACGATTAGGGATATGCTTGATTTATTATTAAGCATGAGTTCGATTAAGGATGAGATAAAAGTAGAGACAGATCCGAAATTAATGAGGCCAGCTGATGTTACCTTGCAAATTCCTGACTGCTCAGAGTTTACAAAGGTTACTGGATGGGAGCCGTCTATACCATATGAACAAACATTGAATGATATGTTGGAATACTGGCGTTTAGAAGTTAAGCATGAACGAATATAACAGAGCTGATGCAATAATATTATGCGGAGGCTTGGGAACTCGATTAAAGTCGATTCAGCCAGAACTTCCTAAAATACTTACGCCTATTGGGGACTTAACGTTACTCGATAAGTTAATTACTCAGATAACACGGGCAGGTCTGAATAGGGTTATATTATCTCTGGGTCATCTTTCTGAAAAAGTCATTGAATATGTCGATAATATAGATAAATCAAATATCGAAATCATAAAAGTAATTGAGAGTAAGCCATTGGGGACTGGAGGTGCATTAAAATTGGCTAGCTTGCAGTCAAAATCAGATCATGTTTTGGTTATAAATGGAGATTCATATACCGACATAAACCCATCTGATTTATTACAATTTCATGTTAAACATAACTCTTCCTTAACAATGTTGGTTGTTAGAGTAGTTGATAGTAGCCGCTATGGATCAGTTTTACTAGATTCATCATGTTTGATTAAATCTTTCCAAGAGAAATCAACAAATAATCAAGGAGAGCATTTAGTGAATGCGGGTATGTATGTTATCGATCAATCTATATTGGGTAGAATCGAAGTGGGTAGAGCTATATCGCTTGAAAGAGATATCTTTCCTGAGTTAATAGGAGATCAATGCTATGGATACAAATCCGACAGCAAATTTCTCGATATTGGAACCCCCGATTCGTTCTCAGCAGCTGAGCAATTTTTTCTGAGCTTAAATCATGATAATCAGTAAAACTCCATATCGAATATCATTTTTTGGGGGAGGAACAGATTACCCTATTTGGTTGCAAGAAAATGAAGGACAAGTTTTATCAACTACTATAGATAAATCTTGCTACTTGATGATTTCTGATCGAGATCAGACTTTTCAGACTAAACATGCAGTGGTCTGGTCCCATGTTGAAGCGGTGTCTTCAATATCTGAGATTTTACATCCAGCAGTTAGAGAAGGGCTTCGCATGTTGGGATTTGATGATGGACGAGGTTTAGATATTCATCATATAGGGGATTTGCCTGCAAGAGCAGGAATGGGTTCTAGCTCTGCTTTCTCAGTGGGACTGATTAATGCTCTAATGTCATTAAAAGAAGAAAAAATTTCAACCCATGAATTAGCTATGAAGGCGATAGAGCTGGAGCATGTCTGGTTAAAAGAAAATGTAGGTTATCAAGATCAGGTAGCAGTTTCTTATGGCGGATTTAATCTGATTAAGTTTTCTGGACAGAATGAAATTGAAGTCGAACCAGTTAAAATTGATCCAAAACGACTAGAAAGTTTGGAATCGCAGCTGATGCTTGTTTTTATCGGAACTACCAGATTAAGCTCGGATGTAGCAGGAGAAATGTTAAATAATATGCCGAAAAATGATGAAACTCTTCAAAGAATTCATAGCCTCGTTGATGAAGGTTTAAAGATATTATCTAACGATTCTCCTATAGATGATTTTGGTGAGTTGTTAAATGCCACATGGCATTACAAAAAGCAACTAAGTTCCACAATAACAAATGCAAGGGTAGATGATATATATGATCGGGCTATCTCTGCAGGTGCTATTGGGGGCAAGTTACTAGGAGCAGGCAATTCAGGTTTCATGTTGATGTTTGTACCAAAAGAGCGAAAAGAAGCTGTTAGTGAGTCAATACATGATTGTCAAATATCTGAAGTTAGTTTTGAGAATAATGGCAGTCAAATTATTTACAAAAATTAATCATAGATTTTGTTTAATAAGGGGTACAAATCATAAGTGCAAAATTTCAAAATAAATTGTTTCATATCATTAATTACATGGAGAAACTGTTGGTTTAAAGCTGACTCAGTGACTAGTTTATTCCAGAGTTAATTCATATAAATGACTCAAAAAAAAGAAAAAAGAAAACTTTTTCAGTACATGCCTTGGATCTATTTTTTAAGGAAATGGGTATTTATAGGGGTGGGAGTAATTTATTATGTGTTTTCGATACTCAAATTAGCATTTAAGCATCGGATTATCAGTTAACAGAACAACTAAAGGTATTTGTAATCGTTATATTAATTAAACTTTCATGTAGCCCCAAGGAAAATGATTTTGGATAAAAAGATCTGTGGTGCTGAAATAACTATATTGATACCCACTTTGAACCGCCATAGGTTTCTGAATAGAACCCTTAGATATTATGAGTCCATGTCATTTAAAGGCAAAATCCTAATTGGCGACTCTAGTCGAGATATGGAAGCAGATAGAAATCGTGATATCGTAGCACGCTACAACAAAAACCTTGATATTGACTTGATTGAATGCCCTGCTCCGGTAAAAACTACTAAAGTTGATTGGATTGGTTTTGCTGGCGATGCAATAGCTACGAAGCAACTTTTGAGCCTGGTAAATACTAAGTATGCGACTTTCTGTGGAGACGATGATTTTTTAATTCCAAGTGTACTAACTGACTGCGTTCGACATCTGGAAGAATTTGATGATTATGTAGCTGTATGCGGGCAAAGAGTGGAGTTTGGAATTAAAGATGATCGGGTTATGGGAGACATAACCTGGGCTAATTTAGTGGAACATACCAAATTAAACGCTCAAACAGCAGTATCACGTTGGTCAGCTTATTCTGCGAGAGCAATTTCGCCAATATATTCTGTTATGCGAGTAGGCGATTGGCTCAACGCTTACAAGCATGTCGAGAAAGTTCCTATGAGGTACATTGGATCTGAATTTTTACCTTCATCAATTATCTCAATTTCTGGCAAAATGGGATATATAGACCGCTTAATGATTATGCACCAGCACCATGAGGACAGAATAGTAGATTGGAATAAAGTGAATTTTTATTCAATGCTTATGCACGCTGAGTGGAGTAATTCAGTATATAATTTGAGAAATATTCTTGCTTCTGCAATTGCTGAAAAAGACATGATTGAGTTTGAGAAGGCTGAAGAGGAATTTGACAAAGGTTTCTGGAGACATTTTTCTGCTCATCTAGCCTCACAATATGACTCGGTATACCAAAATAATCAAGGATATAATCCAAGCCTCATATTAACTTTGGCAAGCTTCATTAGAGGCCTTCGTAATAAAGCTACATCAACCAATAAGAGTTCAGGCTTTAATTTGTTAGAGAGTTTGTTAAAGCCCTCTCATTCTTATAATCAGGATTTCATGCCTGTCTACGATTTAATTACAAAAACCGATGATTAAAAGCCAGGTAGTTTAATTTGAGATATTTGATAATTAACACTGATTATCCTGCTTTTCTTAGTTGGTTTTATGGCCAACATAAAGATTTAGATGATTGTAGTTATCTAACTCAACTTGATTTACATGCAAAAACTCTGTTTGGTGTTTCGGGGACATATAGTAAGTATCTTAAGAAATTAAACCATCACACCACAGAGATACATGCTAATAATCCAATGTTTCAATCAACTTGGTGTAAGGAAAATGATGTCAATATTAAAATACAAGATCGTTGGGAAATTACATATAAAAAATCAGTAATACCGTGGATTACAGAATCTAACAATTGGTTGCAGACTGTGCTCGCTAAACAGATAGAGTCAATTAA
>Ga0310344_10003408_pt1 | contig 11820 bp, 11 predicted proteins | sample HC15DNA20200_MG_FD_203801 | JGI IMG/M metagenome (GOLD analysis project Ga0310344, IMG submission 203801) | Marine microbial communities from station ALOHA, North Pacific Subtropical Gyre - HC15-DNA-20-200_MG | ecosystem: Environmental > Aquatic > Marine > Oceanic | place: Pacific Ocean: North... | reverse complement strand
GACTGGGACCAGAGGTGTTCATCGACTGTCATCTAATGATCACAAATGCAGAGGAAACATGGAACCAGTATGTCGATGCCGGGGTTGACATGGTAATCGCTCACATTGAAGCTGTAAACGATTTTCCCGACCTAATATCGAAACTAAGAGAAGCAGGTGTCCAAGTGGGGTGCGTTCTCAACCCCAGCACATCCGAAGATAGTGTGATTCCTCTCCTACCAGATCTAGACCTGGTACTTGTCATGTCAGTTGTCCCAGGTAAGGGAGGCCAGTCATTTATGCCTGAGGTTGAGGGCAAGGTGAAGGCATTTCGTTCAGCAATAGACTTGCAGATTTCTGAGGGAGGCCGGGAAACCAAGATTATGATTGATGGCGGAATCAAAGATCATAACGCTGCCATGGTGGCTAGTTGGGGCGTTGACATAGCAGTTGTGGGCTCGGGACTGATTAATGACAGAGCATCAATCAGGCAGAACCTATCTTCAATCAACAAATATCTGGGAGAATAGCAACTAACAGCATTCAAAACACCCCTACCCGAGCATTAATCCATGCCCGATGAGGACTGGATAAGGGACCAGGTCCTGATCATAGTCCCAGATGCCGTGGTTGAGGTCTCCGATCTTCATGGAAGTGGTGATCATTTCCATGTCAGAGTAATTTCTAGCAGCTATGAAGGAGTTCGACCTCTCCAGAGACAGAGACCAATCCTCAGTCACTTCAAACAGTACATTAAATCAAACACAGTTCACGCATTAGATCTAAAGTGCATGACTCCGGAACAAGCCGAATCAAGCGGAGTTACAGCATTCGACCCACATGGTGAAGAAGCAGAGTTCTTTGGAGTCCATATACGAAGACCGGACAAGGAGTGAAACAATGTCAGAATTCAACTGGACCCCAGACGAGCTACAAGAGCTTGTCAGCGAAAACCCACTAGTCCTATTCATGAAAGGAACCCCGCAGCAGCCTTTGTGTGGGTTCAGCAATAGGGCTGCAACGGTTCTACAGCAACTTGAACGGCCCTTCGTCTGCGTCAATGTCCTTTCCGACCCGAGAGCAATACCCTCGGTATGCGAATGGGCTGACTTCCCCACAATGCCACAGATTTTTGTTCATGGAGAACTAATAGGAGGCTCCGACATTGCCTTGGAAATGTTCGAAAGCGGCGAATTGAAGCAGATGCTGGAAGCCGAGGAATCTTGAGGGGGACTCTCTCATTTCGGTCGATTCGGACCGGCAGACTATGCTAATCGCATTGTCTGGTGCCGTTGCGATTTCATTCTCACCGGTTTTCTTCGTGGCATCTGAAACAAACCCCTCTACAGGGGCATTTTTCAGAATGCTATATGCTCTACCAATTCTGCTAATCTTGGCATTCTATTCCAGAAGAAAGGACATGAGGAGTCCCAGGACCAGGTGGATGGCATTCGCTGCTGGGCTTATTCTTGCTCCAGACATGCTCGCCTACCACAGTTCGATGATCTTCATCGGAATTGGGATTGCAACCTTATTGGGTAACTCCCAGGTCATTATTGTGACACTGGCTTCTTGGAAGTTATTTGGTGAGCGTCCGAATCCCGCAATACTGTTTTCCCTCCCCCTGGTTCTGTTGGGCCTTGCTCTAATTGCTGGAATAGACGATCCTGAGCCATTTGGAGTCGCTCCAGTGAAGGGGGTGATCTTTGGCGCTGGGGCCGCATTCTTCTACTCCTCATTCCTAATTTTATTCCGATATTCAAACAGGGAGTTGGCACCGGCAACGAATGCCCAATTGGACGCCACGGCTGGAGCCGCTCTGGGACTGCTAATCCTCGGTCTGATGGATCTCGAGCGTATTTCCATTGACCCCATAGTCCTCGAACCAACATGGCCCGGACACGCTTGGTTGGTAGTACTGGCATTAGTTTGTCAAGTAGGGGGCTGGACAGCAATCGCGTATTCACTACCAAGACTACCGGCAGCACACACATCTTTCGCAGTACTACTTCAACCGGTTCTTACACTGATTTGGGGTGTAGTACTTCTAGATGAGAACCCGTCCAGAAACCAAACGGTAGGGATATTCCTAGTCCTAGCCGCAATAGTTACAGTCACAATTTATGGGGCAGCTCCATCTTCATCAGTCGCCGAAGAAAATGCATGACTGCTAACCCATAAAGGTGTACAGGGCGAGAGATAATAGCGAGGGGATGGGATGCACTCAGCGAGAACCTTTCGTCCTGTACGGTAACATCAGGGGGCCGGCAATAGTTAATCGTTGTGAAGATATTCGTAATTCTATTCCATTTCGAGGAAAAATGCCCCTTTATTCCACGGTAAGGACTTCTGGTCCGCCATCGGTGATGTAAGCGGTGTGCTCGAATTGTCCAACTAGGCCGCCATCGACATCTCTGAGGGCCGAGTATACCTCAAGAAATCTAATCGAGGTCAGCTTTTTGACGAGAGCCTTCCATTTTCTCCTTAGAGCCTCTTCGCTCTCCTCCGGGAAGGGCTTGCTTAGTAGTGGGTATGCCCATCTTTCTGCGAAGGGCAATGTGTTGTAACGCTCCTCGATGTATCTGGCCATCGTTGCACCCAGTGGCTTTAGCTTGCCCTTTGTTAGTGCCTTCCTAATCTTCACGTTACCAGTCACTCTCAAAATGTTTGAAGATCCAGCGGGTGGAACATTCTCAATCATCCCGGATGATCCGGTAGTGTTGAATGGCTCGATCGCGTACACACCACCAACCTCAACCTCGCCCTTGAACGAGGGGTTTTTCGGTCCACATGCATACATTGGTACCGACAGTCCAGTGTGCAAGCTCCACCTCTCCATCTGGTGTCCACATAGGTTACTGATAGGCTCGAAACCAGCATCAGAAGAAGCCTGATGAGCAGCTTGCCCGACTTCGTGCCATGGAGTCCCCGGGTGCAATTTTTCAATGGCTGCATCTCTTGCTTCCTTGGCTGCTTTGATCTGTTCTGTATGTAGCCCCCCATTCCCCACTTCAACAGTCAATGCATTGTCCCCCAAGGCTCCTTTGATGTGCACTCCAACATCTAACTTTACTAGGTCGCCCTTCTGGAAGACCATCTCACCTTCGAATCCATCTGGGGGAATTTCTTCCGTGTGTGAGGTGAAATGTGCGGCCATATCGTTTACTGAAATCGTGACAGGGAAGGCGGCTTTCCCACCATGTCTTCTGATGAACCTCTCAGCCGAGTCAATTACCTCAGACCACTGCTTTCCAGCAATGATTTCTCCCTTGATGCCCTCTAAGGTTCTCCTAGCAACATGGCCGGCATCCCTCCACTGTTTCAGGTCACTCTCTTCCACCATGATAACACGTCCTCTGAACTTATCTTTCCCTCTCTTACAACCTCGATGCTTAGCGACTCAGGTGTACCACAGACCGTATGCCATGCTATCAAAGTACTGGGAGCACCACCTTCACAGTTACCTTCTAGGGCAACAATCTCCTTTTCAGGAGATGAAATTGCAGATGCTGCTTCGACACAGTCGTTCAACGGCTCTTCTCCACTGATATTTGCGCTAGTTGCAGTCAGTGCTCCTGTCCTCCTCAATAGTTTCCTAGCCTTCGGATGCGAAACAACTCTGATTGCAACGTTTTCACCTCCAAGGCGCGCGTCCATCTTTTCGTGAGCACGAAGGATGATGCTCAGCGAACCCCTGGGAAAAGACTCGAGGATATGCAATACGTCGTCGGGGACCTCCACGAATTCTTTTGCCTGATCGATATCTGCAACTCCCAGGCTAACAGGAGAACTCGCAGATCTTCTTTTGATGGAAAACAACTCGTCCAATGCAAATTTCTCTGGGATGCACCCAAGAGCAGGAAGGGTAGAGGTAGGATAGACCACGCAACTCCCAGATTTCGCGCTTTCAACCACTTCGTCCATCAAATTCCTACCTAATGTGACGCCTACTGGCCGGGGGAAGAGACTCCGCCTGAGCAACTATGGTCCCTACTTTCAGATCCAAGTTGGACTGATGAGTATGCCTCTGAGAAATACGTGCAATTTCGTAAACTGCGAAGTACAAGTTTACCAATGGAAGTAGGTAGAGCAGCTTTCCCGCTGCACGCCTATCCCACATCTTGCTCGTAACAGCGGAACCGTCGTCGCAGACGACAGCAATGCCAAACATCTTCTGTCCAAGTGATCTAGAGTATGCCAATCCGGTTAATCTCCAGTAAAGCCAATGACTAGCCAAAATGGTCACGGAGAATGCAAGAGCATAGTGGAAGTCAGCCGAATTCCAGAGGGATAGGTTCCATGCATTCACAATTTCCTTACGAGAAATCAACATCAGAACTGAGTTCACTATTACCACATCCACCAAGAAAGCTGCAACTCTCAACATCCAAGAGGCCAATATCGCTCCATCAGGAACGGACCAGTGCTCACCCTGTGACACAATTGCCTTGGCCAGGGTTCCGCCTCCCTGGATTGAAATTGGAGATTCGTGATCGGACATAATACGACCTCAGGCGGTTCCAAGCAGGTGCCAAGCCTCTAGATTTCTACTTCTAATATGTTCTAGCCAGGCCCCCCAGTTCGGGTCACACCTCAGAGTATCAGGGTCCCCAACTACTACCAGGCCTCTCCTGGCCCTAGTTATGGCCACATTCAACCTCCTTGCATCTGAAAGGAACCCCACGTTCCCGTCTTTGTTCGAACGAACACAGGAGAATATTATGACGTCCTTTTCACGTCCTTGATAACCATCAACTGTCCTCACCTCAACACTTTGGAGACTCTCTGGGATGCTGTCTCTAATCGCTCTGACTTGTCCCGCGTAGGGCGTAACAATACCTATGTCCGATATCGCCAAATCACCTGGATTTAGTAGATCAATGAGGATTTTCACAACCCAGGCAACCTCCTCAGGATTCTCTTTTGAAGCTCCATCGGGCGAAAGGACCTCCGCTCCACCTACTGGTAGGAATGCAACAGGCCTATCCCAATCTGGCCAAAGTAGTCCAGAGGGGGCCATCCTTTCAGACTCAGAGACACCATCCTCGAGAATCCCTCCGTAGAATTGTGAATTCGGAAACAGAGAAATTGATGGATGCATCCTGTACTGAGTATTAAGAACGAAGGGTTGCAACCCCATTTCGACCAGCCTTTCGAATAATGATCGGCCTAGGCCACCTCCCTCTGCCCTTCTGGAAATAACCGTGGGAGGAAGCTGATTGTGATCTCCAATCAGGACCGCCTGCCGGGCCCCCCTGACCAGGGGAACAAGTGTTGCTGGCTCCGTAGCCTGAGTAGCCTCGTCGATTAGAACTCGGACAAACCTCCTACCATCCAATAGTTCGTGCCCCGAACCAATACATGTGCAACATAGTACTTGGGCACGATCAAGGATGTCATCTCTCATCTGGGACTCAATCCTCCGCACTTCCTTCCAACCCTTGCTCAAGTCCCTGTGTGCAAGCCCCTTGTCCTTACCGCCCCTCATTCCCTTGATCCTTCTTGCCAGTTTCTCGTTGAGCTCAATATTTTCTAGCAGATCCCTCCTGAGAGGATGGCTTTCCATCATGGCATCCATGGTGGCGTTCCTCAATCCCTCCCTTACCTTGACTGGCTGACCCAACCTCACTGCCCGGATATTCTTGCTTAATAGCCCCTCGAGCAAGTTGTCTACAGCCACGTTTGAGTCTGCAACAGCCAATATTGTGCCTATATCTTGTGTTGCCCAGGCTTCGAGAATCCTGACTGCAGTATGTGTTTTCCCAGTCCCGGGGGGTCCTTGGACAAGGGCCAGCCTACTGCAAATAGCCGCCTCCGCCGCATTCCTCTGGGCCTCGTTTAGATCACTAGGTAGGATCACCCTTGCTAGTTTTGCACCACCCAATTCGGGAATTAGGGACGCAGTCCCTGACGGGTCGTGCACAGTTCCCAGCAACAGGTCCCTCAAGGGGGCTCCACCATCTTCCTCGAAGACTGAATTCAAGGCATCCCTCATCCTATCAAATGCGACTCTATTCGCCCCTCTATCCATCCTCCAAGTCCCTCTTCTGAGTCCTTGGGGGATTTCAGGCATGACTATCCTGATCGAGTTCCTACCGCCTTTGCTAACAATTGCCTCAATTGGCTTTTCAGTCAGCGGGCTTGAACGGCTTAGCATCACAATGTCACCCTGTCTGAAACGATGACTTCCGAAGGTCCCTCCTGTGGAATTTCTTAGCTTCACAATCCTCTGCCCAAACAACCAACCGTCAGGCTTAGCATTCAGCCCAAATAATGCAATTCCATTGGCACGAAGCCTGGCTTCGGGCCATTTTCTGAGCCTTTCCTCAGTGATTGCCAACTCGTCATCCAGTTCCCAGCGAATTAGTCTTAGAAACGCCTCATGGTGGTCCTGACTACGTTTGAAACGTGCAGGTACATACTTTCCCGCTTCGACCACGCGCTCCCGTCTAGAAGCGGACCTATCACGATTGCCTGACTGAAAGCATACAAACGCACCCCCAACTAATTCGGGTGAGAGTTATACGCGTGGCTCCACCGAGCAGAACGTCCGAGGGGGTTGGGACTTGGTCTTCGATAAATTCAAGTCATGGCGCAGCAATCAGAATCTTGGGGTTCCATGCCCATCTTGCCAGCACAGGAACCAGCAAGGAACCAGGGTCTGCACTAGGTGCTACTACCAGCTCGACAAGGCTGCTTTCGAACAAGACCCCGGACTCGAAGACAGCGAATCTTCTGACCTTCTTGACCAACTAATGAGTGAAATCCAGGAAGAAGAGAGCGAAGAGGAGCACATTCCCACCGCATTCTCAATGGATGATGTCACAATCGAGGTTGCACAATACGGGGAAGATGAACAGATAGTTCTGAGCAGCACCCCAGCTTTCCAATCAATATCCACTAGCCCCGAAACAGAGGAAGAAGAATACGAACTCACTGCTGCTGACATCCCTGCCTTTGTTCAGAAATTCGACGTTCCCGATGAAAAAGAGGCAACAGAGCCCGATGAGCCACTGGACTTGCAGACAGTGGAACTCATCCAACCCACTGCGGACACTCCAGATATTGTCGAGGTCGTTTCAGCAAGCGAAGTTCCGGATTCAAACGGTTGGCCAAAGCCATCGGGCGGGTTGCCAGTTTCAGACCCCGCCGACTTCGACGGAGATGGGAAGGTGGACGAGTTCGAGGCCGAATTTGCATTCGGGGAAAATACCCTCGAGGAACCGACCGAAGAAACACCACCTGCTCCAGACGCATCACCCTCTATCCCACCGGCACCCGTGGACTTGCCAATCCCGAGAATCTCCTCGGTACCAGTTTCCAAGGACGAGGAACCCCCCCCTCCCCTGCCTCCAGCTCCGATGGATCTACCAGAACCGAAGCCCCCAGAAGTCAACGATGCAGAAACTGAAGAAGACAGGTCGTTCTGGCCGTGGCACCAGCAGGAAGAGTGGCCCGCTGCGGACATCTACAGGCAACTTCAAGCCGCTATTCGAGCAGCCAAGGAACAGAACACAGCGGAAGCAACCGTCCTTCTCGATGAGGTCGGACCACATCTGGGGAACCGTACCTCATTGGTGTACTCCGTGGGCAGACTACTAATGTCAGTAGGAAGGAACAGGGAGGCAATTAGCATGATTGAATCAGCAAGTGAAGCACATCCAGGGGATCAAGATATTGCAAATGCCCGGGAAAAACTTAGTTCTTAACCAAAGAGTGACTACCGCAGGGCTGATGCGACGCAGCCAACCCCAGAGAAACATGTCCAGGAGGGCAACATCATCAATCCAAATCGACGAGGGACTGGTCCTCAGGCCCGCATCAATGTCCCATGTCTCAGAAATCATCGAGGCCTTCGAAGAGACTTGGCCTGATGTAATCAGGGCAATGCCATGGATAAACCCCGATAAGGAAGCCAATCCACAGATTCGGGACTTTATCGAAGACACCGAGCGCAAAGGGAGAGCCGGCATGCTACACCATTGGTCTATGGTGAGGCCATGGGATGGATACGTCATGGGTCTTGTAGGATTCGACAGAGTAACCAGATCAGACGATGCTGTCTGGAATTTGGGATATTGGGTCAGGAGTTCGGAACAACAGCATGGAATCGCACGGAAGAGCATCGATGCAGTGCTTCACTGGCTTGGAAAGGTTGACAGGGTTACTGTAGAACTGAAGGTTGATCCCAACAATTTGCCAGGGAAGAACACCGTTTTGCGTGCAGTTCGTAACTGGGGTGGTCAGCGAAGTGTTTCAGGCGATGTGGCAATCACAGTAGCAGGAATAAGGACCCTTCACGAGTGTCACGTAATTCAGGTCGGTCCGGGGCTAGGGCCTACTTGACAGGCACACCTGACGACCCATTCAATAAACACGCCTCGACTCGATATTCTGCCCCAAACGGCAGTTGTGACTTCATGACCCCTCCAGAACCACGCCAGAGACTCCCGGACGCCGACCCGGAGGAGACAGATGAGTGGCTGGAGGCACTGCGTTCTGTGGTATCTTCACAGGGCGTGGAGAGGGCTAGGATGCTACTCCAAGAGCTGATGGCGGAGGCCAGTTCTCTGAATGTCCCTATCAGGCCACCATCGAGAACCCCTTACTTGAACTCCATATCACTTGAACAGCAGCCGCCATATCCGGGAAATCTCGGAATTGAGAGGTCTATACAGAATTCAATCCTATGGAACGCGGCATTGATGGTGTCCGATGCTAACCGAAGGATGGACGGAATTGGAGGGCATATTTCCACTTACGCATCAAGCTCCACACTATACGAAGTCGGCTTCAATCATGTCTTCAGAGGAAAGGAGAACAACGGAATCGGAGACGCGGTATATGTTCAGGGACACGCAAGTCCTGGGATTTATGCTAGGGCTTTCATAGAGGGCCGGATTTCTAGGGAACAGGTCTCAAACTTCAGGCAGGAGGCTTTTGAAGATGGCCTTTCATCATACCCGCATCCTCGTCTGATGAGTGATTTCTGGGAGTACCCCACCGTTTCAATGGGACTCGGTCCCCTAGGAGCTGTGATGCAGGCCAGATTCTGGAAGTACCTCCACCAAAGGGGTCTAGCCGATACGTCAGAAAGTCGAGTGTTCGTATTCTTGGGAGACGGAGAGATGGATGAGCCCGAGTCCATTGCGTCGATTGCCGTCGCCGGACGAGAGAATCTAGACAACCTAGTAGTGGTAGTGAACTGCAACCTACAGCGCCTGGACGGGCCCGTACGAGGAAACGCAAAGATCATCCAAGAGCTCGAGGGACTCTACAGAGGTGCGGGATGGACTGTAATCAAAGTCATCTGGGGGTCTGGTTGGGACGAGGTCCTCCGAAGAGACGTGGGAGGAGAACTCCTTTCCAGATTCGAAGAGATTACCGACGGAGACTGGCAGCGCCTCAGTACACTGCCCACATCTGATTTCAGAACTGAATTGTTCTCAGGTAGTGAAACATTAGGGGAACTAGGGGCCTCTCTATCAGACGAGGATATTGAAGGCCTGACCAGGGGCGGGCATGACCCAATCAAGGTCTTCGCTGCATACAATGCAGCTCTACGTGCAGAAGGCCCTGCAGTAATCCTAGCTCACACCGTGAAGGGCTGGGGAATAGACTCCTTCGAGGGAAGGAACTCGACACATCAGAAGAAGAAGATGGGAATCGACGATATTGTAGCCTACAGGAACGCCCTCAACCTACCAATCGAAGACTCGAGGCTTCAGGATGATCCATTCTACACACCAGATGAGGACTCCGAAGAGAGGGCCTACCTGCTCGAGAGAAGGCAGGACCTAGGGGGAAAACTTCCTTCTAGAGACCCAATCCATATCGATTTTGAACTTCCCGGGATAGAAACCTATGCTGCCTTTGACCAGGGAACCCCCGAGGGCCAAGAGGTCTCGACTACTATGGCATTCGTGAGACTACTCCGGAATCTCTTGAAGTCCGGAATCGGAGACAAGGTAGTTCCTATCATCCCTGACGAGGGTCGGACGTTCGGTATGGACCCCCTATTCAGCGAGTTCGAGATATTTGCTTCTAAGGGACAGAAGTATACTCCTGTTGATCACACAATGTTGTTGAGGTACAAGGAGTCGGAATCAGGCCAGGTACTCCAAGAGGGAATCTCAGAGGCCGGAGCTATAGCATCATGGATTGCTAGCGCTACATCATACTCCCATGCCAGAACTCCAACAATGCCTTTCTACACGTTCTACTCAATGTTCGGTTTCCAGCGAGTCGGAGACCAAATTTGGAGCGCTGCTGATGCCAGGGCCAGGGGCTTCTTGATGGGCGCCACTGCTGGGAGGACTACACTCAATGGAGAGGGACTGCAGCACCAGGATGGCCATAGCCTTCTGATGGCCTCTGCAGTCCCGCACTGCCGGGCTTGGGATCCCGCTTACGCATACGAACTATCCACCATCATCAGGCATGGGATGGACGAGATGTGGTCACAGAACCTCGATGTGTTCCACTACGTGATGCTCTACAACGAGAACCAACAGCAGATACCCAAGCCAGATGGGTCTGACGAGGGTATAGTAAGCGGTGCCTACCTTCTCCAAGAGCTGGGAGGCGAGGGTCCGAAGGTGCGGATGCTTGGCTCGGGTCCTATTCTGAAGTACGTCCTCGAGGCTGCCTCGATATTGGAAAAGGAACACGGAATATGCTCCGAGGTCTGGTCTGTAACCTCCTATGGGGAGTTGAGGAGGAAGGGTCTTGAATCAGAGAGGAAGACACGATTGAATCCAGAGAAACCCACTAAGTCATATGTCTCTGAGTGCTTTGGGGACAGCATGCCAACAGTAGCCACTTCCGACTATATCGCAGCCGTCCCAGAGATGATTCAGCGCTGGGTCGGGGGTCGATTTGTGGTACTTGGGACCGATGGCTTCGGGAGATCAGACTCGCGAGAAGCTCTACGTTCGTTCTTCGAGATAGACACGAACAGCATCGTTGTTGCAGCATTATCTGCCCTTGAACAAGAGGGCGAATTGCAGTCTGGTACCGTAATGAAGGTAGGCAAGGAAAGAGGAGTATCGTTCGAAAGAACGGACAAGACGGCGTGATAATATGGGCAGAGTTGGCAACTCGGTCCGATTCATGGTGCGGTGGTTCCCATGGGTGGCTACAGGAGCCGCTGCCGCATACAGACGCCTACCAGAAAACTCCCAAGAAGACATCAAGGATGTGGCGAAGGAGCCAGGAAAGTGGGGGCAAGCCATAGAGAAGTCATGGGACAAATCGAAGATTGGAGCAGATCACTTCAAGGACACCGCAGGCACACTTGCCAACATCCTAATTGGGAGGAAGGTTAGCAAGAAAAAGAAGATAGACGCCCGAAATGACCTCGCTGCACTGAGCATAGTAGTCCCCCCACTTAGGGTCTTCATGATTCCGGGGAGCCAGGTACTCCTGGGCATAATGGCAAGAGTAACCCCGTGGAAGATGATTCCAGATGACTGGATTCCAATCAAAGCAATGAAGACGACTAGGGAGGAACCAGACCATTCGCTAGAAAAAGAGAGCTCTCTGGTCCGACGCCTAATCAGAAGGTAACTAGTCAATCATCGTGATATTTGCAAGGAAGTAGTTGAACTTCAAGGCATCTCCAACGCTAATCCAGTCAGGGGTTGTTCCTCCATGGGAGTCGTACCTATGTCCTGGGATTAGCCTCCAATCCTGATCGAGACCACTTAGCAACTCCTTCGCCCTGATGAGGCTCCTTTGCATTGCTTCCGGATCTCCTCCAGGCAAGTCAACCCTCCCCGCACTCCTCACGAATAGGAGATCTCCAGCATGATAGACCCCATGGCCATGAATGGTGACGTG
>Ga0310344_10003406_pt1 | contig 11827 bp, 19 predicted proteins | sample HC15DNA20200_MG_FD_203801 | JGI IMG/M metagenome (GOLD analysis project Ga0310344, IMG submission 203801) | Marine microbial communities from station ALOHA, North Pacific Subtropical Gyre - HC15-DNA-20-200_MG | ecosystem: Environmental > Aquatic > Marine > Oceanic | place: Pacific Ocean: North... | reverse complement strand
AGATGAAAAGATTGGAAAGGTTATGGCCGGCATCAACGGCGAGGATTCAGCTTATCAACAAGTTAACTGGTATTTTACTTTACTAAACAAATATAAGGGAGGTGATATTTACCGCAGGCATTGGGATTCTTCTAGTTTTAGTGCAGTTACTTTTTTATCTCAAGGAGACATACAAGGCGGAGGTTTAGAATTTTGCGATTACAAAATAACAATTCCCTTTAAGAATAATTCTTGCGTGATTTTCCCATCTAGGGCTTATCACAAAACGGAAAGTTTTGTTTCAAAAGCGGAAAGGTATTCAATAGCTCAATTTATGAATATCAGATATTATACAGATCGCAATGCAGGTTATTGATAATTTTCTGAGCGATGATCTTTGTAAATTTTTAGAAGATTATTATTCTTATCAATTACCACATTTCTATGGGCATCGGTCTACTTTAACTTCTGATCCTTTTTATCATCATCCTATCCAGCCAGATGCTTTGCATGCTTTTCTTTTTAAAAAAGTACAAAGCGCAGTTGGTAAAGATTTAAAATTGCAACGAGCTTATTTGAATATACAACATCAGCATATGGAAGGTTCGTGGCATAAAGATGACGGAGACTTGACAGTCTTATATATGGCAACGCAAACGTTAGAACCGGGAGTTGGCTGTTTGGAGATTAGAGATATGGAGCCAATTAATTTTGTGCAAAATAGATTAGTTTGGTTTAATGCTTCCAAATACCATCGTGGACGTGCTCCCAATACTTATCACCCAAGAATCACTCTAGCTTTCAAAAATAATGTATAGATATTTTTATTATGATAGTATTATTCCACCTCAAGATTGCGAAGCGTTTATTCAACAAAATGAAAATAAAAAATTTACTAAAGGAAAAATAGGAAAGGAAGGTGAACTGGTAAAAGACGAGGCGAGAGACTCAAATATTTGTTGGATTGACTCTAAAAGCCCGATGTGCCGAGCTATATGGTCTTACATGGTTGAAGCAAATAAGCATTTTGATGTTTGTTTAAATCAGGCGCATGAACAAGGACAGCTTTCACGTTATACGAAAGCAGATCATTACACATGGCACATGGATACTTTTTTTACAGAAGATCCTCCGGCAAGAAGTTTATCCGCAATATTACAGTTAAGTAGTCCAGAAAATTATACAGGTGGCGAAGTACAATTATTTAATGGAGACCAAGAACCAGAAACGCTGCCGATCAAAAATCAAGGAAGTTTAGTTTTTTTTCGATCAATTGAATGGCATAGAGTTACACCTATTGAATCCGGCACAAGATATTCATTGGTTTTTTGGGCTTAAAATGAATGGAAAAACTATTAGAAAACATATGGGGTATTTTTGTAGGATTAGGCTGGTGGATGCTAAATCGTATGACATTAAAAATAGACAGTTTAGAAAAAGAAAAAGCCAATAAATCATCTTTAAACAGATGTGAACAAAGCCTTAATGATACAGAGCGCCGCGTTGATTCTGTAGAGCATACAACGGTACCTAGACAAGAATATAAAGCAGATATAGGCGCGTTGCATGAAAGAATAAATCAACTTGAAATAGCTAAAGAAGATAAAATTCAACTAATTAAAATATTGGGTAACGGAGGGGAAAAACCTAAAGGGAGCGGTAAATAATGGGACAAGTAATGAAAATGGTTATTGGTGCTATAGATTCATTTATGCCTGGGTATAAAACCTACGCTGTGTGGGTTGTTGCCATGGGTATGATGGTTTGTCAAATGATTGGATACCACCATTTTAGCCAAGAAGTATGGGGCATGGTCGGTATTACTGGCATGGGTACTTGGAAAATGAGCCAAGATAAAAAGAAATGATTTCATCTTTAGTTAAAGGGTTTTTTGATTCTTGCTTTTCTTTTGCTAGAGTATTGTTTAGAGATGCTGAAATAAAGAAAGGCGCTAAAATGGAAGTAACTACTGAAGCACTTAAGCGAGTTAAGGAGGCAGAAAAACGTGTTAAACAAAATCCTAATGCTAACATTGATGATATTCTTAATAAGCTGTAGTGCCGGTACAAATTATTCTAATGAATGTTTGTGGTATAAACCAGTTAACTTATCTAATGAAACAAAGAAGTTATTTAAGGATGTAAAACCAGGATCTATAGTTATTAAAGATCTTGAAAAAATAATTCATAATAATCAGTTGTTTCATGATTTATGTTGAGTTATTAGCTGGTTTATTTACTATATTTACAGCCTATTTACACTCAAAAGGAGAACTTATATGGGGCGCAAGGACTGGGATGCTCGGGCAAATATTTTGGCTCGTTTTTATTTTTGGGGACGATCGGATTCACTACGGCTTGATCCCTGCGGATGGCATTATTTTCTTTCTTTATCTTAAATCTGTTATATCCAATTTCTCCACTGGTCACCAAGAACATTAGATGCTACAGATTTTTTATTTCTAAGAGAGTTAACTATTTTTTCATCCACTGTATTAGGACAAATTAAATCGATGTAAGTGACTTTGTTGGTTTGACCAATACGATGGGCTCTATCTTCTGATTGGATTCGATCTTCAAGGTTATATGTGTTACTATAGTATATGACGGTTGAAGATGCAGTCAGAGTGATTCCCATCCCTCCTGTTTGGGGATTACCTACAAAAAATCGAAAACTACTTAGAGTGCTTTGAAATGATTCGATAGCGTGGGTTCTGTCTGCATCTTTGACTCCACCATGATATTCAACTACTGATTTTTTACCATAGATTTCTTGTAATTCTTCAACAATCACTCTTATATCATCTCTATAGGTAGCCCAAATAATAACTTTACTATCATTTGGAAGATCTTCAATAATATCAGTTAATACGTTAAGCCTAAAATTACTAGTACGTATTATGGTTCCATCTTCAACGACCACATGCCCACAAGCTATTTGATGAAGCCTTATTAATTGAGATAACACGTTTACTGGAGCACACTCTCCTTCTTCAAGAACAGCTATTGCCTGCTGTCTCATTGTGTCATAGTGCTTTTGTTGTTCTTTTGGCATATGTACGTGTACTGTTTCATATACTTTATCCGGTAGGTCTAAACATTCTATTTTTCTAGTTCTTTCACTAAAAGGCTTAATTAAAGTTTCTAGTTCATTAAGGCGCTGGTACCCTACTACTTTAGTAAAACCTCTTCCACCAAGATTCATCTTTTGTGTTATTGCGTATCTATTTCTAAATGAATAATAAGAACTATATCCTAGTAAATATTCATCTAAGAATTTGCATTGAGAATATAAATCCATAGGACTATTTGTTACAGGTAGTCCAGATAAAATTCTTTTGTATTTAGCTTGAAGACCTATACTCAAAATAGCTTTTGTTCTAGAAGCAGAATGATTTTTAATTGTAGTTGATTCATCAACAGTAATAAAGCATTTACCACTATTCACAAATTTAGAGGCGTAAGCTTTTCCTCCACCAGTACTAAAGGCCTCAACATTCATGACTAAGATTCTTAAATCGTATCCTCCTTTTAATAAACAATTTAGTTCACAAATTTTAGTTTTACTTTTAGCAGCAGTCCATACTGCTGATGTATATCTAATATGATCTGGTAAATGCTTTGGAATTTCTCTATCTATCCAGTTTCTGTACACTCCTTTAGGAGCGATCAATAAAACAGAGTCAATTTTTCCTTCATCATAGAGATAGGCAAATGTATCTATTGCCACTTTAGATTTTCCTGTACCCATTTCCATGAACAAAGCAAAATTTTCTTCGTCTCTTGATCTTAACCATACATCGAATTGATGTTTGTATGGTTTTGATTTAAATTTATAAAAATCGTTAAAATTGGTCTTCTGAATCGCGCTCTGTGTCATTATTTTATATACCTCCATATATTGGTATTCGGTAAATTACATAGTATTAGAATTGCTTATAAGTCGAAGTAATATCTACTTCTTGGTCGTAAGATATTGATTTCATTACTGCTACGGGTTATTGCCACATACCATACTCTTAGTTCATCGTCATCCATATTTTCAAAAGTCTTTCTAGACATGTCGGTTAAGAGGAGGACGTGTTCTGCTTCAGCTCCTTTAGCTCCGTGGATAGTTGAGATTCGAACTCTGCTTCCTGGGCTAATTTCCCAAAGGTCACAAACGTCTTTGAGTCTACGGATTTGAAAGTCATTTCGACAGAGTAAGAGCCAACTACCTTGTTTAAGGTTGCAGTCTTCTTCATTAATAATCCAGTTAATTTGTCCCTTTTCTTTTTTCGCTTTGAACGGCTTTTCTTTTCTCCCGGCAATATCTCGAACGAGTCCATCGCTGAGATGTTTAATGTCTCGTGGGACTCTGAAGCTTTGATCAAGAACCTCATGATCTCCTGGAAATTTGAGAAATGAGGACACGTCTGCTCCAGCCCATTTATAGATAGCCTGATCATCATCTCCTGCCGCATAGATCACCTCTACTTTCTTTGCTAGTGCGTTAATAATATCCCATTGAAGTTTAGATAAATCTTGCGCTTCATCTATAATCAAGGTATTTATTTCTGGGAAATACTCTTCGTCGAATCGTTCAAGTAAATCGGTAAAGTCATAAAGTCCCCGGTATTCTTTAAACTGTTTATATTTAATAGAAACACGTTCTAACTCTTCCCAATAAACTTCGTCATCTTCGTATTCTTCCCAGACCTTTTTTAAAGGCTCTTTTTTTATTCTTGCTAGATTCTCTAAAAAGAAAAGTTTATTCCCCACTGGCATTCCTGGCATATAAGCTTCCTCATATGAGCAAGTTCCTTTAATATGAATACCTAGTATAGAAGAAAGCTCTTTGTAGTCAGAAGGTTGAACCATCATTGTAGACTTTAAAGAAAGGTGTCTAAAAGCTAAACTATGGATCGTTCTCCATAAATCCATTTGTGCTGGTTTTAAACCAAACTTAGTAACCGCTCTAGTTTTAGCTTCTGCTATACCTCTTCTTGTAAATGTCATGAAACATATTAATTCTGGATCTACTTTCTGATGTAACTTTTCTTCTAATATATCTAAGAGTCTAGTTGTTTTCCCCGTTCCCGGTGGACCATATATAACGGTTGATCTGGGCATAGTTTAAAAAATGCTTTAATTTTATCGTCTTTCATTTCAACTTTAACTAAAAGATCTTTATGATCATGTTCAGGGTGTTGTGAAATAAATAAACCTTTTAATAAATAACAAACTTCTTCATAATCTAAATCTAAGATTATTTCATCTCCATTATACAAATCAGCCTCCTCTATGTTAGAATGGTGGTTGTCCATCGTCATTTTCCGCTGGTAAAGTTTTATCCGTTATTGGTTTCTTGATTCCGACCATTTTCCAGCAATTAACTCCTTTTCCTTCAACTTGAAAGAAATGGTGTAATGCTCCGTTTTGTTTTAAAATAGAAGTCACCTTGTTTACTTTGAAATCTCTAAAATTATGACGATCTAAATAAGAAACAAGATCTCCAATCCTAAAATAAAAATAGCCGTCTAAATAAACAGGCTTACCTCGTAAAAGTTCTTCTCTAGTAAGACCAACAGCTCTTTGAGATATAAAGTTATAAACATGTTCCATCATCTGTCCGCCTAAAGATGAATCAGGCGGTGCTTCTATTATATTACAATTTTCAAGAAGAGTGTTAACCATACTTGCCCAATCATTTTCTTTAATCTTAGTAGGCATTATATTGAGACAATCTATGCATCTTCTTTGAAATCTTTTCTGAATTTGAAGATCGTCCGTAGTTAATTCCAGACGACCACCCCCATCGACATCCAAGAACCAAATCGGCGGGTCGGTATTAAACTTGGTAAGGGAATGCATATTCGGGAGTGCATTTTCCGCGCCCACTCCGAACTTCCTGGTTCTACACGTAGAAATATTGCAGTGCAGGGAGATCGGTGGTCTGGAACATGTGTATATATAATCTTTCTTGGATACACTTTTTATTACCTCCTTAACTTCATTAATTAATAAAGGTGGCTTAAAATATTTGTGATTATATTTTTCAACTTCTGTTTTCCAAGTATCTGGTTTAGATTTTCTAAGATAAACACCAATATTAAATAAGCCATCGTTTCTACTACCTTCAGGAAAACCAGTAGAACATAAATGTTGAAGACACGGAGGACCATCAGTGCATTGTTCTCCAACCTGTTCATCAAGTTCTTTAAGTTCTTTTAAACTATACCGATTTTTAAGGGCTAATTCAACGAATCTCCCTGAAGCTAATTTTGTACAATCAGGAGCATATCCGTATCGGGATGTGTCCTGTCTATCAAAGTAAGGCATATTAATCCAAGAACCAATATCCCCTCGATTTGATAGTATCTTACTTTGTTTTGGAAATATTTCAGAACCACCAAAGCCGATTGAAGCAGCTATGTGCTCTAATTTATTTCTCATAAGTTCTGCTGGAACCCATTCACTAGTAAATAAATAAACGTGTAATCCGCCAGATTTGGATCGACATGGATGAACTTTAACTTTTAATTCTCTAAGACGCCCGAGAATTTCTTTTATGTTTATATCATATTCATCTATATCTATTGCTCCAAAGCGACAATTATTATCATCGTTTATCGGTACAATTCCGAGACCTTTTTTACCACCAAGATGCTCCATCCACAAATGGATGGAAACATCTCCTTTGATGGTTTTAGCGGATCCTTTATGTTTTGTTTTACTAGTGTCAGTAACAGCAAATGTGCCATAAGCTCTTCCAAGTCCCTGGAATAGAGACATATACTGTTCTGCTAACTCCATGTAAAACTCCTATCATTTTAGAATGGTGGTGCATTTAACAGTTTCTCTTGTTGTACTTTTATATCACCAGCAAACTTCTTGCAAGAGTCATACATCACACTATCTACTACAGGACCGTACATAGAAATATCCCAGTTAAACCAAGAACCATGAACATTTTTTTCACCAGAAGTAGTAACTTTATAAATATGACTAAAAGATGGAGGTGTAAAAGGCTTACCTTCTTTACTTCTCATTGTTATTCCAGCCATAACAGAATTCCAGCGTCTAGATTTTTTCAACGCAGTACTTGTCATAGATATAATTGCTTTAGAAGATTCTATATTTCCATCTAGTTCCTCAGCCATATACATAACATAATAAACAGCAGTAGTCACTAAAAGATTCCCGTTAGGAAGAATATCTTTTCCTTTATCATCTTTTTTACAAGATTTAAGAAGTTCTAATCCATCTATAACTCCATGAGTTGCTATTAATCCACCGCCTTGTTCTCTTGGAGTCCATTCGACGTATTGTTTTTCATAGTTACAAGGAATAATTAAAAGTTCCTCATATCCTTTTTTAAGAACTGTATCAAAAATCATACCAGGGCGTAACGTCTTATCTTCCATTAATTGGGGACTGTTACTTTGAAGAATCGATAGAAAAGGAATAGCAAGATCTCCTGTATCCATAGATTCTAGTCCAAGATGTGCGTCATCTTCAAATGAAGGGAGCATTGTTGTTAATGTGTCTTTTTTACTCATTGTGGTCTCCTTATTTCAGAGCGTTGTCCAATATGAACTCCAAGTAAATCAAGTGGAAGTTCTTTTCCTTGTTCAATTTGTTCTCTAACAAAAGCTTTTAATGTAGAAGCGTGAACATGTTTTTTATTTTCATAATCGACGCCTATATCTGAAAGTTTTCCCATCAAAACAAGGGCGTCATGATCCTCGCCTTTACCAAACGAACAAATTACGTCATTCTTAATTAGATCAGCATGATTATGATCTCTTAACCAATCGTGCGCTTCTTCTTGTCTATCTTTAGCGATATTTCCGCGATAAAATGTTTTAACATCTAACTTAGATCCATCTGATAGAGTAAAACTATTTAATCCCAATGCTAACATAGATTCTGGAAGCTCTTCTTCTTGAACTTTTTTTAGTTTTTCTTTTTCAAGAGCTAAAATATTTTCAAGATCTGCTACTTTTGCTTGGAGCTCTACCTGTTTTCTAGCAAGTTGAGCTATTCCATGCAAGTCTTCATTCTTAGGTACTACTGCATCTTGTTCTAAGTCAATCATGTTTTCCTCCGTAAAGGTTTACAGTTAAAGGATAGTACTGCTGTTCTTGTCTATCCCATTTTAATAATGCGACTTTGCCTCGATTCGCTGAGGAAGCGATAGCGACGGCCACACCTATTGCAAGTGGATCTCCAATAAGAAGCAAGTAATCCATATCAGTAAAATTACGTAGTTTGTGCTTAAGTCTACTAACGGTAGGACCAGCTGAAAGTATTACTTGACCCGGAGGAAGCAATAATTCTAACTCTCCATACTTTTTAGCAGAAAGCACATTAAATTTAGGAACTTCTTGAACTACATAAACTGTCATAAGATTTCTTTCTTTGTATTAAAAATATATTATAATTTAAGTAATTTTAAATGTAAACATCTTTGTTATACAACTTCTCCGTGAATAAGCTTTAATTTACCTCTTAAAATATCTATTAAAGCATTCCAGTTGAAAGGCTTTTTAAATGTAACACCATTTTCTTTGATACAATTAACGTGAAGCCATGGTTTATTAGAATATTGCATTTTGTCGTAAATATCTAAAGAAGTTGCAAGAATTATTTCTTTATTGTGTCTTACAATAACCCAAACAAAACTTTTCCTATCGTGTCTTTTTTTAGCCCAGGTTAATTGTGAACTTTGAAACACAACTCTTAATCCTTTTGAAACCTTAGCTTCAATCCAAACGTCTTGGCCAGGAAACCAGTTGATATCTGGTACTCCGTTTCCTGCAACACTTTCTACTCGTGTCCAAGCTCCTTTAGGAGTAAGTTTGTCTCGTAGTTGGTTGCAAAAAGTAGATTCTTTCATAAAAAATGTCTCCATCTGTTTTTTATTACGTGAATATATTGTCTAGTACATCCATATTCTCTTGCTATGGAGGCTCCAGATATTCCCATTTTTAATAAGTTAATAATTTCTTTAATTTTCTCTGGGGGTTCTATGTCTGGTGGCCTCCCTTGTTTCCTTTTTAAAGTCCATTTCACATTGTTCTCCTTGACAGCAGGGTGAATAATTCTGTCCGCATCTGTCACATTGAGTATGCCCATGGACCTCTATAGGCAATGTTTCTTGGTGGCAAATAGAACAGCGTTCTTTCATTCCAATCTTCCACATTTTGGGGTAGTTCCGTTACAAGGAACATACTTCCAAGATTTTTCTAGATGAATAGTTACATCTGGTTTATGTTCATCTTCGTGTATACCAAAAGTTTCATCTATTTTACGGTGTAAATCGTATTTTTCTAAAGATGTTGAACAAGCTTTCCATAATCCTATACTTAAAGATATAAGAATTATAGATAATATTAATATGTATCTAATCATTTTATCTCCTTACAGGCCCAGTTGTTTCCAAGATCGCAGTCAACAACCACTGGGATAGATAAATTAACTGCGTTTTCCATTAGTTCTTTAATGGTTGCTATATCTTTTCCATTATCTTGTATAGAAAAACATAATTCGTCGTGTACTTGTAAATGAGGAATCCAGCCTGCATTATAACAATCTAACATGGCTTGTTTAGTCATATCAGCAGCAGATCCTTGTATCAACGAATTCAATGCTTTATGGTGAGATTTTTTATCAAGTCTTCTTTTTCTTCCACAAATAGTTGTTATTTCACCAGTATTCATAGATTTATCATGGCATTTATTAGCTAATTGTCGAATAAACGGAACAAATTCATGGTATTTTGCTAACATTTCTTCTGCTTTAGAAACTGTTGTATTTAATTCACTCGCTAATCTTATTTTTCCCATGCCGTAAGCAAGCCCTAAATTGATAGTTTTAGCTTGTTTTCTAGGAAGACTGGTCATATCTGCGACAATCTGGTGAAAATCAGCTTTTATATTATTTCTATATATTTCTGCTGCTTCATATGCTCCTTGTAATTTACATATTTCTCCATAATGCACTGTTAATCTGGGTTCTTGTTGACTATAATCAAATTTGCCCCAATGAAAGTGTTTATCTGGTAAAAATAAAGATCTAAGTAACGGGCCATAATGTGCATCTCTTGAAGGAATTTGTTGTAAGTTGGGGTGAGAACTAGAAAAACGGCCAGATCTGGTTCCATATAAATCTTTCCTTAATTGATGAAATTGAGCATGTATTCTTCCATCTATATTTTGATCTAATATGACAGCTTGAACAAAATCTCTTCTTATTTTACTAGTAGTCCTATATTCAACTAATGCTTTACATAGAGAATGAGGATGATTATCCAACCAACTTCTTGTTATTGATGGATTTCCTTTTTCTGTTAAAGGATAGTCAATGTTTAAATTGTCAAAAGCTGATGAAATACTCTTTGAAGACCATGGATTAAATTCCCAACCAGCAATTTTCTTTATATTTAATAATAGTTTTTCTTCATTTGTAATCATATCTCTGCTTAAGTCGTATGCTCGTTCAATATCGACTCTTACACCAAGAAACCTCATATCAAGAACTACATTAATTAAGCTTGACTCTAATTCAAAGATATTCCATAAGTCATGTTGACGTAATCTTATTTTTTGTTGAGCAGCAATATGCACTGGTAATTGAGCATCAACCTCAGCATACGGACCTACATGTTTGGAATGCAGTCGCCATAATTCACTTTTAGGATCTATTCCATATGCTTCTGCTGCTTCATTGAGTTCTCTTTCGTCTTTGCCCTCTTTAAGATAAGCTCTCGCAAGGTTTTCCAGTGAGTATCCGCCTCCTCTGTCCTCGTCCAATAGAGGTTCAGCAAGTTGAATATCGAACAATGGACCTTTAACGGTAAGCTGTAAGTCCGACCGTAACCATTCAAGGTCATATTGGAGATTAGCACCGATTTTTTGTGTTTTGTCATTATCCAAAACTTCTTTGAGCCATTTAACAGTTTTATCTTTATCAAGATTTCCACCTCCTTCGTGTGCTATAGGAAAATACCAAGATTTATCTTCTGTCGCAAGAGAAACTCCTACGATATAGCCATCTCTTCTAATAGACCCTGGTCCTTTCGTTAATAAATTAGGATCTTTTGTTTCACAGTCTAATCCTAGTTGTGTTACTCCAGTTAATCTTGGAAATTCTTTAGGAGGTTCCCAAGGATTATCAGGAGGCCATAAAGGCTCGTTTAAAGACATTATTCATCCTTTCTTTCGGCAGAATCAACCAATCCAACTTCCCAGTTGTCCGGGTGTGATTTGAGATATTCTTTGACATAGTTGACTGTGGATACGGCTCGCAATAAATCATTCTTTTCAATGTCGTATTCAAAAACAACTTTGTGCACATTACACATGGCGCAGTAGTACAAAAACACGCGTATACCTTCGTCAGATCCTTGCACTGGATGAGTGCATTTTGCTCCGCATGTACCGCATAGCATTTATCTAGATCCTTTCCACTTTCAGATTCAGCCCCTGGACAAGGGTGGCCTTCATTGCAATGAGGTTGACCTCTAACGACTCCATTATATCCAGTAGCTAAAATGTTATTATTTTTATCTATCAATACGCAGCCAACTTGTCTTCTAACACAAGTACTTCTAGTAGCAACAAGCATCGCCATTGCCATAAAGTACTCGTCAGTTGTTGGCCTGGGACCATAAGAAGTCAACGAGTTCTCTTCCTGAACTAAACTCATTAGTTATTCCTTTCCATAAACTGTTATAATCTGCACAAGATTCTTGATGAACAACAAGAGGAATATCTCTTATAAGTTTTTTAGCTTTTTTCAAATCTTGCTCATAAATATGAGTACTTCCAGAATTAAGATATAAAAACCCTGGTTGTAAACCTCGT
>Ga0310344_10003405_pt1 | contig 11828 bp, 3 predicted proteins | sample HC15DNA20200_MG_FD_203801 | JGI IMG/M metagenome (GOLD analysis project Ga0310344, IMG submission 203801) | Marine microbial communities from station ALOHA, North Pacific Subtropical Gyre - HC15-DNA-20-200_MG | ecosystem: Environmental > Aquatic > Marine > Oceanic | place: Pacific Ocean: North... | reverse complement strand
CCGTCAGCTAGACCTTGCATCAGGTCCGACTGGAAGTCGTACCATCGCCTATTAATCGTCCTCAAATTTACCTGACTTGTGTACTTAACTGTCTCCTTGGGGTCCTCATGCTGAGCCATCTTGTCTTGAAACGCTTCGAGTTCCTCTACAACGAGTGGGTTGGCTTCCCTGACCCGAACCTTGTCGTCAGAATTTAACTCATCGTAATCCATAGAAAACATTCGTTGAGCAGCGTGGTTCAACCGCACATAGGGTGATGATGGGTGGACTCTTGCACCTAGGAAACCTGCTAACGTGGCACCTATACGGGATGGCTTAGTTACGTCAACTCCATCACGTACATCCTGTACTACGTTTCCCACAGTAAATGGCAACCTGCCTTGGGCCATGTTTGCAACACCAAGAGCCGCTTCGTTGATCCCAGTGGCCCAAGATTTAGATCCGACGAAGGCAAACAAATCGACTGGCTCACCAGCAAATGTACGCTTATGGACTATAGCTTCCATGAGCACTGATGGGACAGGAGCGGACTTGCTTGTACCAAGCCACTCCAGCCCCTCTGTTGGGTTGAGTGCAATGAGCATCAATGACCTCATCAAATTGTCAAGTGGGCCTAAATAAGAGAATGTGTAATCACCTATGTACGCCTTCATAAATGCAGGATTAGGAATAACTGATCCATCATCCTTAACGATGACTGGGTTCCAGTCAGTTTCAATACCCTGAGATCTGTTCGTTAGCTCCGTGAGAGCCGCCACAGTCGCTCCAGTACGCAACAAGTAGTCTCGCGCCTGACCTCCAGCAACTCCGCCATTAGTTGCCGCTCTCATCAGGTTCTTTATCTGAGCCATGAAATACCGAGGCGCGAAGAACACTGGTCCGAGTAGCTCGGATGCTACCCCACCCTCTGAGTACCCTGTCATCTGGTTAATCCCAGTAACTATCTCTTTCATCTCTTTGTCGCTAATACCCTCTCTACGGCCCTTTAGTGGAGGGAGACCTTTCGATGCAGCTTTCATTTGATCTTCTGTGAGCGTTAGCTTGCCCCGACCCAAGTTCTTCAGGCGACTGAGGAACTTCTCGTTCTCGTACAGGCGCTTAAACATCTCTAAGCGCACCGAGTTTCCTGTGCGCCCAAACGCTATATTGGATAAGTTAATAGTCTGCCCTAAACCAACAACATCAGGGAGCTCTCTACCAGCAAGGACTTTCTCGTTTCGTTTCTGCCCGTACTCGTATGGCTTCCCGTCAATCTCCATGACCTTGGTGCCGCCAAGCTCTAAATTAAATACCTTGGTGAACTTGTTAGGGAACAAGAACTCACCAACATCATTATCGGCACCCCAAAAACCGCCATGCTTTATGAACTCCCAAATGTACTCTTCGTTATCCTCCAAGTAACTTGTCCACGCCTGAGGGTTTCCTGTCATAGAATCTATAAGTCGAGTCATCACACGGCCCATAGTCACAGGGTCCGTCGTTGTGAGGTACAGCCCGTTAATACCAAATGCAGCAAGGTCCACCGAAGCGTTCAAAACACGACCAGCGTTATTCGCTGCTACATAGGTTCTATAGGCCCTAGTTTTTTCCAGTGCATCCCTAAAGTCTGTCCCAGTTAATTGATTGTATCTATCAGCAAATTCAGCGTCCCAAAAACGATTTGAGTCAGGCCATCTCTTAATGGTCCCTATCTCGCCGCTGGCTGTGCTTGGTATAGTTCTCCCTGTGGGCAAAGTGATACCAGTTGACGAATAAGGGACTTCCACCTGAACTGCGTCAGCGGGGGTGGCAGCCATTGCTTTTACTCGGCTATAGTCATCCTTCGCTTTTTGCAGATCGGTTCGACTTTCTGCAATCATACGCTCAAGAACATCTCGTAAGAACGCCTGATCCCCTTCGTCAACTTTAATCCCTAGACGGGCATAATACTGATCCATGCTCATAATTTGCTTCTCAAGGGCAGTTAGTCTAGCCTCGCCATCGGTCACTTCTCTCGCGTTCATGTTGTCCATGAACTGCTCTTCCGTCCTGTCTATGGACCGCCCTGTCCGCTCCTCTAGCTGACGGCGTAATGTAGGCCTGTCGCGTAACTGACTCTCAAATGTTTTCCATCCGTCTCGATAAGCCTGCGCCGCTTCTTCGGACACCTGTATGAGCTTATTAAATTCTGTTGGTCCCTTCGCCCAGTTTGGCCCTCCAGCAAGAGCAGTCAGTTGTCTGTCTATTCGCTCCAAGTCGTAGACATTTTTTACCCACCGCTTTTTCCTATCCTTAGGCTGCGGGATCTCCTTGAGCGCAGACACAAGTTGCTTGATGTCGGCAGACAGGCGCGTTGCTATCGACCGCTCCACTGTGACAAGCGGATCTAATGCTTCGATTGCTGATTTTTCGGCGTCAGCGGGCAACCCCGCAACGCGCTCTCGCATATCCTTCATCATCTCACGACGCACCTGCCGATACGAAGGAAGGTCTTGCAGTGCCTGTACTGTCTCTTTATATGTCCTGTCTGCGTTCAGGAGATTTCGACGCACAGCGGCAAATGCTGGGACTTTCGATATACGTTCAGTAAGGGTCATACCGCCCATACCAGCCATCTGACTGAGGAGTTGATTGCGCTCCCACTGAGCGTTTATTCGGTTTATCCCCGCCTTTATACGAAGAGCTATTACTTGCTCAACATCGCCCAGATACTCTAAGCCGCCTGATCCGACCATCTCGAAGTTGTTGCTTTGCGGGTTGAATTTGCCTTGAAACTCTGTGTAGTTGTCTACGTTCTCAAACATTTGGAGTTGGTACTCGTGCCCACCATCCGTATATCCCGTCTTGCGAGCGTCGTCCGCCATTTTCTCTGCTACTGCTCTGCCCTCATACAAGGAGTTCATGCCGTTACTTTTCTTAGCGTTAACGCCACCAACCACATAACGAGGGAAGTACATATTTATTCCATCAGTACGCTCAACAACGTCACCGAAGAACGGCATCTCAGGAGCGTCCCTGCCGTCAATTCCTACGCGATTCCACCTCTCTGCCATCTCGAATACAACCCCTTCAGGGATGTCCTCAAAGTCCTCCCCAGTAATATCTTTGAGGCCTAGCTGCCATGCCTGCTCTGCCTTTCTTATGGAATTGAGCTCAGCCTGTATCTTCTTGATTGCATTTTCCCAAGGTTGCGCCTGTGCGCTCCATGAATATTGACCTTGTTTAGGACCCTCAGTATGCAGCATTAACAAGCCGAGCCGCTTGAGGATGGGATTGAGCTGACCATTTTCCTGAATAATGTCACGCAGCCTGACCCTTCGGGTGTTCCCAATAAAGGCGCCCGTTTCAGGATCGATAGTGCCTCGAATAGGTATGGTGGAGTAGACCTTAATCTCTTCCAAGATATCGTTATTATTAATTTCTCGCTCGAACATGACATCTCTGTCTTGGAACCGTCTCCCCATGCCCGTCTGCCAGCCGCTACGGGGGAGATAGTCTTCAAGAACGGACTTCCCCTTAGCGGGATCGACATCACCAAAGATGTTATCTACATACTCCTGATCGGCAAGACGAGCTTTAGTCCGAGGATCTTTTCGTGCTTCGGTTTTTTGCTCATCAGTGAGATCGTCCCACTTCTTTGCATAGAGCTCTTCTGCGACGTCATTTTGGCGTTTGAGGAGGATTTCCTCAGGCTCAAACGCCACTTCTCCTCTTGGAGGTAACTCTGCCTCGATGACAGCCTTTTCGTTTGGCGCAAGATCATCCCAACCTCGTTCGTATTTCTCCCACGCCAGAGATTCCCTATCAAATTCGTCACCGCTTCGCAACGGGACGCCTCGCGGATCTGGTATCTGGTTTTTATTTATCTTTACTTTTCTTACATTGCTAGGTCTTGATGCTCTCCACGCCTCGATGTCGAGCCATGTAGCATCGTCGTCTCCGATGAAGTTGGGATTGATGTACCTCACACCCCTGTCCTCATGCCATAGTCGTATCTCTTCTGGATCAGGGAGTCCTGCTGGGGTAAATTTCTTGTCTCTCAACCGTGACCGACCCGACAAGGCCCTATTTGCTTCACGACGGCCTAGCTGCTGGCGGTTCGCTAGGTATTGTTGGTACCTATCACGCATTAGCCACTCAGGTGATAACTTTGGGTCCGATCCAATATCATCAAGTAACGCAGCGAGCTCGTCATCATATTCCATCTGATCTATTTCGCCTCGGGCTAATCTCTCCTGAAGTAGCTCTGTCTCACCCTCAGCTATACCCCCATACCTCCCCATACGCGGATCAAGATCTGCGTCAATGCTTAGCGTCAGGTCAGCATCAGTTTTTCTGGGATTAGGGTAGACCAATCGGACAAACTCATCGAGTAGCTCCTCCCCATCCTTGGATGGGTCGATGGAGTCGGGTCTTGGTTCTACCATTGCTTGCAGTTCAGGATCATTTACAATGATGCGTGACCTGCCCTTTATCGAACCGTCGTATCGTGCCTTCCGCGAGATTTCGGAGAGATCCTGAAATGTTAAACCCCTGACGAGATCAAAGTTTTCAGCCTCTGTGGTGAGGGACTTATTCCCCCATTGCCCCTTGAGCGAGGAGTCAGGGTTGTGCATGATCTTGATTATGTATTCCCATAACTTCGACTTACCTAGTTCGTCGGCGTGTGCGCCCACCGTGGATTCCGCTGCGTCGGCGCGGATGATCTCTTTCATTAAGTCATAAAATTCTTCTGCTGATTTGACATTTGTAACGGCTATAAGATTCTTAAATTCTCTTTCCAAATGGTCAGCTATCGCCTCATTCCCTGTCAGGGATACTGAGTTTATAGGGTCGCCGCCAAGACCAGTGTGCTCCGCCCCGATGCTGCGCCGTAAACCCGCTCCCGTGAAATCAACCTTGCCAGCACGATCAATTGCTGACCAGTTAGTAGTAACGTGCCACATTTCCTCTGGCAATTCTTCCCTGTTTAATGGGATGAACTCAGATCCCGAGTGACTTCTGGTCGCTAGCCTAGATGCCCCCTTGGGTTCACCCCTCCCCCACGTTGCTTGTTGGCTGACACTACCGAGAGGTCCCTCAAATTGAGTCATCGCGGCTTGACCATACAGAGGATCTGGGCGAATTTCATCTCCGATGGTTGCTCCCAACTGTGGGCGAGCAGATGCAATGTCGTGCAGTTGGGCGTATAAATCAGGAGCGTCGATTTCAGTGTCTAACAGCTTTGCTATAGCTAGCCCCTCTATGTTGGCTACAGCGGCGCCCCTAGCCCTTCGTTGAATACCTTCTGCGACTAGAGCCTCGGCATTGTTGTTTCCTGAGCCTTTACGGATAGGCATCTCGCCGTAGCTAAACGCTTTATAACGACCGTTGGGCATTTTCCACAGAACCTTGTCTCGCTCAAGCTCTTTAGTCATCGAGTTCAGCACGTCTGCACTGGCCGCGTCCCTGATGTATGAGTCAATCTCCTTGGCGATCCTCTCTTGATTTAGGTCCGTTTGGCCCAAAAGCTCGTTTATATCTCTATGGGCAATAGAAAATGGTACGTGGGGGTCAGTAGATGCCTTCGCTATCGGCGTAGCATCGAGCACTGTAGGAACGTTGCCAGCATTACGCTCAAACAATGCTGCTTGGCCTTCTTTCAGCATCTTTTCAGCATCCATGAAGTCCTTCACGCCGCCGCTGAAGCGCCTCAACACTGGCTTAGCTAATTGGTACCCAGCCGTACCGCCAACCAGCATCCCGCCAATGACCAGTACACTTCTCGGATACGGGTTAGCTTCCCACCAGTCGCTCTCACGGGCCTTCTCGAAGCCAGCTCTAGTGCCCACAGCTAACGACAATTCAGCGCCGAAGCGACCTGCGACCCCTGCACCCTGTGCTGGACGTATAGGCTCCAGTAGGTTCTTGCCGAACCATACACCTCCGCGCCTTGCGTGGGTAGCCCCTAATTGCGCTCTGGCTGCCTGCGTCTTAACCAAGGACTTGAGGTTGTTACTGTTCCTGACAGCCGCTCGTGCAAACGTTTCGTGAGTGGCTGCGTTGCCAGCAGCCTTCGCCTCGTCAGCAATCTTCTTATTCCTAGCTAATTTCCATGCTTGCGCTTCAGCAATTCTCCCTAGCCTAGACTGAACGCGACCCAAGGCTGAGGCAGCCTTTACCTGCATAAGAGCAATGCCTAGCGTACTCGGGCGAGTACCTTCTTCAAGTATGAAGTTCCCTAATTCATCGACAGGGCCAGACATTTCAGGAATACGCAACCCAAGGTGCTCTGATATAGGTGTATCGATACTTTCTATGGTTTTCATTAATGGAGATGCCTCAGGCGGTACATACTGCCCTGTTCGCCTCGATTCCCCTATGGATTCAAATATCCTTGGCACCTGAGAGGCAGCCCATCCAAGAGGGCCTGATGCCTCCGCAGACAACAGGGGGCCAGTCAACGTAGATAATCCATGAAAAATGTTTCTCCCTTTCTCTGGAGGAGCCTCGACAGGAGGAGGGGTGGGTCGAACTGGAGTACTGCGCTGTGTACGGAAGCGAGACAAGCCCTGCCCCGTAGCCTCTTCTGCGCGTTGCACACCCTCGGTATTGAACGCTCGGCGCGGATCGTTGCGAGGCAGCCTGTTCGGACGTATGACAGTCATTAGACTGAGTACCCCCTAAAGCGAGCTAAGTCCCTACTTCTGTCCATAGAGGGTGTCCCGAACTGCTGACGAGATGCCTGACGAATGGTATCAAGGTCAACATTCGCTTCAGCCAAGAGGTTTGTCTGGTAATTCTGCATTTCAGCAGGAGTAAGTGCACTAAACTGCTGAAGCGTTGGAACAGGAATATGACCAAACCGCAATGCTGGGGGCATCGTCCCTTGGAACATCGCCTGTACAGCAGGAGGCGCTGTAGCCCTCGCAAACGTTATAAGTTCTTGCTGAGAAGGCGCGTCAAACGTCGGGACTTGAGGTACCGACATAGGTTGAGAGAACGTAAACGACGGGCCTACGTCCGTGAACCATTTATTGTAACCAAGGGGTTGGGCTGGATTAGCAGCCATCCACTCTGATTTACTCATTGGATCTGGCTCAGTAGTAATAGTTCTCGTACCGAAAGTAGAGTATTTCGGATCATTTGGATCAATGTAATCTGCTTTCCATCCCAACTGAGAAGCGGCAATGTGGGTAGAAGCTAGATCACTTGCTCCAGTAGCAGCTTGCGTTATGGTACTCAACATATCAGCAACCTGCGCTGGATCGTCGGGATCTCCCCCTGCCTCTTCTACCAACCCAGCAGCAAGAATTGCCGCACCTTGATCGCCTTGGGCTAAAATATTTGCGGCGTAATCTTGATACCCTTGCAGATTTGCTTGAAAAGCGTCCTCATACGCCTGATTTGTGCCTGTCCGAAATGTCTCTTCACTGGTCGTTGGCTGCATTTCGTTGCGGTATTTTCCGTATTGAGCCTCTCTATCTAGGTCGAACTGTTTCTGGTAGGCGTTGAACTCCTCTTCGGCGCGACGAGTTTCTGCCGCGAGCTGCCTTTGGTTTTCAGCAGTAACAGCATCGGCCTCAAACTGCGCAATGTTTTTGAACTCATTTGCCAAGTTCTGCAACAAATCAGATTGAGTTATTTCGGGTAATGGGGAAATGCCTCCACGCGTAAAGAAGGTTCGTGCAAGAACATCGCCACCCGATGCCAGAATGTCTGCTACTAACTGCCCTTGTTGTGTAGCAGCATTGGCTAGTTGAGGTGACGTCTGTACGAGGGTACGGTAGTTTGCACTGAGGTCCCCCAGAGTTTCAAAGTAGTTTCTTGCAGCTAATTCACGGTTAGCTAGGTCCTGTTCAGCGGTAAACTCATTAGCCATCCGATCCTCAGTAGCCGCAAACTGCCTGTTGAGACGGGCTTCACCCACATTGAACTGCCTGACATCCTCTGCCGCATCTCGCCTGTCAATAAATGTAGAGTAGGATATTCCCAGATCCTGAACCACGTTGCCTGTTCTCAGATCTTTGATAACAGTGCGTCCGTCCTCAAGCACTTGAGATACGGTGTCGGGAGGTAGCCCGTCTACCCACTTCTTCGTTGTTGAATCGTATATTTGCGGATTACCTTCAGCGGATAGGCGCGTAGGAACGCCGTTAACATACTCCACGGCTGATGGCTCGGCAGCCGTCTGGAACTCCTTTTGCACGTCGCCAAATTCCGTGTCTAGTGTGCCGTCATCATTTTGATATACGACATACGGCCGGCCGCCATCCGTGATTCCGCTAGCAATCTGGTTTCGTATTCTTTTGTCTACTGGTTCAGGTGGTGGACTCCAGTTGGGGTCGATTTCGCCATGGTAATCAATGTACGGATCTCCCAAATACTCACCCTGATCGTCCGTCAGAACCTTGATCGAATAGAGCTCACCTGTGTCGGGATTGGTGCTTAAGCTCAGGGTTTGTACTGATTGCCCAGCCGTAGGGTCGGGAATGATTCCATCGGTTTGTATAAAGTTCTCACCGTCGATTCCACCCGTTCTTCGATACAGAACATGCTTACCAGTACCGCTCTGGAATACGTCTAATACTTCAAACCCAGTCTCCCGACCTTGAGAATCGAGCATTTTCTCAATGCCAACTACCCAATAGTTAGCATCCTTTGGGAACTTTTTATGGAACAAATCAGCCAGACGGTTATGCTCTGGGTCATCAAACCACTTAACCTTACCCTCTTCATCGAGGTAATCTTCCTTTTTGAAATGCAAGTACGGGTCTTGTGCGGTAGATTCACCATCTCCGCTACCTTGACCACTACCCTCTTGCTTTGGCTTCTCTTGGTTCGTGAAGCCTAAGTCCCACACATCAGGATTCTTCTCCCAAATAGCAACGGCACCCGCCTCCAGCGTACTGTTCCAATACTGGTCAGCAGTCTGGAAAGGATTGTCCTCAGATGCGACAATTGCGTCCACGGCAGCAGCCCGATCTTCTTCGCTGCCCGCGAACGCTATGTTACCGTTCGCATCTATGTAATAGAATCGACCCTTTACTTCATCTGGACCCACTATTGGCCTCCCTGCTGCTGCTGTTGCTGGATCATGCTAACCGCCTCTAGTATCGCCGATTTAGCCTCCATGCAGAAAGGATCAGTGCAGTCGCGCAAGTCTGCTCCGTGCCCATGAGCAGCAAAGCGCGAAGCCATTTCATCAAAGCTCGACGAAAACACGGAGGCCTCTTGAGGGGTAGCAAAGGCGTCAGCGATATACGATAGCGCCATAGCGTTTAATACCGTTACCTGTCGCGCCGCTTCACTCATTCGTGCCGCCAGTTCCCCTGCCATTATCTCATCTCATTCACTATGTTTATTTGCCTGTCTAAATCTAGTTGCTCAGGTATTCCTGTCGCTGACGGAAGGTTATCCATTGCCACCTGCATATTGCTTTGCGGGTTCATCATTCCCTCAGGTGGAAGTGCTTGTTGTTGACCCATCATGCTTTGCTGGAACGCCTGCAAGACCTCTGCTGCTTGTCCCTGTAGGCCTTTCAGCATCATCATTGTGCGTACTTGCTGCGCTTCTGGAGACATAAAGAGCAGATTTACTGAAGCTTTCAGCATCTCTTCCTGCGGATTCTCGATGCCTGAGTTCTCCATAGCGGTCTCTGCGCTCAACATTCCGCCGTATGTCTGGTACAACTGGGACCAAACCATCATGTCACGCATCTCAATCGCCGCTCTGTCAGAGGTATGTAGCTCTACATCAACTGCGTAGAAGTCATCAAGCTCTGATGGCTTGATTGTGATTTCGCTCGCACCACGACGGCTTGAGCCACCAATGGTGACTGAGGATTCGAGGATGTGTTCGATGTCTTGGAACACCTGCATCGACGCGATGGACACACAGGCCCGTAGCGATGCGACGCAACCCTGTAATTTCACTGCTGCGTTACGCACGTTCAGGTCAGCTTCCGTCGCAGACTCCACGCCACGCTGCGGCTGGCCGCCTAATGTACCGAGCTTAGAGAGCTCTGAGGTGTAGTTATGTACACGATCCATCATCTGGAACACGGACAAATTCACTTCTGGGAGCTTACGGAACTCAATCTCTTGGTCGTCTACGAGGTTAATTCGTTTACCAGCGCCCAGTTCAATCGGCGTGTTGTCATCCATAATGTTGCGAGTAATAATCGGGGCGAACGTTGAGTACCGTAACTGTATGTCTGCGGCTGTTAATTGCCGTGCTTCTGCCTGTAGCACAGGGTGTATGTACCGCAAGATACCCACATAGCGGTCCTTCGGGTCGTTGTTTTGGTCTACCTCACCCCACCCAGAGTCTCGGATAATGTACGGCAGGTAGCCTTCGTAGTGTGGTTTTTCTTCTGTGGATGCTGCTGTTTCCCAGCAATACGGGTTCATATCTTCAAAGGCGAGGCGTCCATGTATCCACATTTTGTGTTCGCCAGCATAATCTCCCTGTGGCTTCGAGTACATTTCTACGAACTCTATCTTTTCTAATGGGTCGCCAGCTTCATCTAAGAACATTTCGTCTGCGTACTCAGGGAACCTGCGTCGAGCTTCATCCGCATAGATCTCATAGAACTCGTACACATACTTCGGGTCAATTGGATCGGATGGGTCCTCCAGAACGTTCTCGTTCATGCACACGGAGATTTTCCACAAGAACTTCGATTGAGTCATCTTGCGTAACTGGTTACGGAACTTCTGCTTTTCTCCACGAGGGGCGTTTGGTGCAGGAGGGTCGGGAATAATGTCCCAGCGAATTTCTTTTTTCAGGACAATCTTGCCATCCTTAACGAGCTTCTTGCGTCCCATAGCAAGCGGATTACCGTAATCGAGCTCCACCCTATGCCAGAAAGACGAGAGAAACTGACGTTTACGTTCAGCAATGTCCTGCTGTTCCTGCACATCGTCGGATGTTGCTTTCGCTGGAACGAATATCTTAGGACTTGTGAGTATGTGGTCGGCTGCGTTATCTACAGCGTTCCGAGCAGTGGGGGGAATCGTAGCGGACATGCCCGACTCACGATACTCACGCGGAATAATCTCCCCGATGTTGGGGTAATTCCCGTTGTAATAGTCAGTATCTTCTTTCATGGCTGAGAAGTAGCCTTGGAATACATTGTTCTTTAGGCGTGTGAACCTGTGATAATCGCCGTCATATAAGTCTGTGTAAATCTCGTTTGTTGTCATAACCTACCCAAACGTTAGATAATCGGAACGTCTCGCCATCGACGAGGTATTCCGTCTCTTCTTGGCTTTCATAACGGCCAGACCTGCTGCCATCACCGAGTCATCGTGATACCCAACAGGGTGGCCGTACCTGACTGCACCCCCAGCCAGCACGACACCTTCAAATAATTCTAACTCCTTTTTGAGTATTTCGTCATCTTTAGGGAAGTGGACTCTTCCATGTTCAATTTCTGCGGCAAGCGTGGAGACAAGTGTAGCCTTCGACTGGTTAGAGAACTTAAACGACGTGACAGAACAACCCTCGTTGCGAAGGATGTCAGCCACAGGCTCACCCACGCCAGACCCATCAAGGTGAATAGTCTGACAGTTGTACTTTTTGTACAGCCCTGCAATGCGCGGACCGAGGAGCGTGTAGTCCAATCCATTAAATCTGTCCCTTGCTACTATGTGCATCTTCTTAATATCAATGACATAGGCCACCGTATAGTCCTCCATCTTGCCGATATCGAGGCCCATAAGGTATTGCGAACCGTTAGGCTCCGCCCAATCACCATCAAAACAATCATCAATATTCCTAAATACCTGCCCGTCATCCTCCACCCATTCAGCTAGATACTGTTGTCTGAACTGAGCTTCTGTTAAGTCTCGCTTAAATTCTTCTAA
>Ga0310344_10003404_pt1 | contig 11832 bp, 9 predicted proteins | sample HC15DNA20200_MG_FD_203801 | JGI IMG/M metagenome (GOLD analysis project Ga0310344, IMG submission 203801) | Marine microbial communities from station ALOHA, North Pacific Subtropical Gyre - HC15-DNA-20-200_MG | ecosystem: Environmental > Aquatic > Marine > Oceanic | place: Pacific Ocean: North... | reverse complement strand
TAGTAGGTTACTAGTATCATCGACCAACTCTAATTCAAGGAAACTGTTCAAGATTCCCACGGATAACAATGCCTCATCTACTTTGTCTTGAAAGTCATCTAATCGGTTTTCTAGATCATGGACCTTATTTTGCGTTGTTGCAAGATCTTTAGAGAGCTGATCATTTCGGGTATTTTCTTCTTCTAGTTCGACTACAAACTTATCCCGCTCTTTAGATAGTTGATCATTTCGTATCTTTTCTGCCTTCAGTTGTGCAGTCACGAGATCGTAATGTTCCTGCGGCACACCCGAACAGGAAAACAGTAGGATAATTGTTGCAATAATTAAAAAATATAACCATATGCAACTGATTCTTTGCCGATTATCATTTTCAAATAACAACTAACAAATCCTTTTATTTGGTCCTGTACAGGACCACGATTACAATCAGTCTAGGCTCTAATCATATGAAGCGTCAAACATACTTTTGTTACTGGGGCCAATTTTTGACGAGAAGGCTGAGGCTTGAGAATATTGACCTTGGCAGCTTGGCAGGCTAGATACAAATTCTGGAGTGAGACTAGAGCTTAAAATCTCGTAACACTGGAACAAAAAGCCTGATAGCCCCGGAAATCAATATCATGAAGAGTGCTGACCCGCCAATAGATAGACTCCAACCGTAATAATCCGCCACCAATCCTATGGGATAAGATCCGAGATAAGAGAACGCAGCACCCACTAGTAAAAACCCCATCAATCTTCCTCTGAATTCAGGGGGAGTGGAAAGTTGGAATATGGTTGTCATCAATGAAATCACATTACTAAATCCGACACCCACTCCAAATAATATGACTAGGGAAATTAGGTAAATAGGGGTTATGGAAAAAAGAATTAAGCTAAAACCAAACAAAAGTATCATTGCGAAAAGCAGAAGGGATTTATACTCCACATTACCCAGCCGAGCTAAAAGTATGCCACCCGCTATAGCTCCCACACCTGATGCCCCAGACAACATTCCAGTATCCCCTGCCTGTACCCTCAGTACCTCCTGTGCAAAACCAGGTAATACATTCATGTAAGTCGCACCAAAAAAACCAAAGGTCGCACTAGTAATTACAAGAGATAATGAAAGCGGTGTTGATGCCAGATAGTGTAACCCCTGATAAAAATCTTTAAACACGTTCCTAAGATCTGTAGTAGTCTGCGCCTTGTTAGCTGGCATCCTCCAGAGAAAAAACAAGCTTATAATGTTCAGCACCGTAGTTAAGAGTAGGGTATGCTCCATGCTAACCCAATCTATTACCCACCCACCTATCACAGGTCCCATAACTCTACCACCGTTGAACACCGCCGTGCTTAATGCTGTCGCATTAAGCATGGCTTCCCTATCGACTAAGTCACCTATGATGGCGAAGCGTGATGGTAAATTTAATCCCTGAAAAGCACCAAGAATCAAGCTAAATCCATAAATGTGCCATACAGAGAGCAATCTCGCAAACAGAAGGAAGGCCATAAGAGTCACTGTAATCGTTACTAGAGCCTGAGTATAAACAAGTAATTTCCTTCGTTCTATGAGGTCAGCGGCAATTCCGCCTAGCAACATCATAATGAAAGTCGGCGCACCGTAAAGGAACATGACAAGCCCCAATTGAGATGCTGACTTGGTTAGTTCCATAACCAGCCATCCCAGAGTTAGAAATTGCATGCCCAAGGCTATAGACCCACCTAAATTAGAGTACCAATATCGTCTAAAATTCGGATATTGTAAAGCAACAAAAGTGGAAGACCTTCTAAATGCATCACTCACATTTTCAGACAAATTAACAGCACAATTTCGCAGGCTTGATTCACAAACTTCCTCGATACGACTAAGAATAGTCTATTAATTCTATAACATGTGAGCTTGGTCGACGATGTAATAGTCGAAGCGCCAAATGATCTTTGTAAAGTTTTCTCGAATCTTCCAACAACTAGTTCCTTGTTCAAATTTATTGCCATTTCTGGCTATATCCGGATACTAAGAAACTTAAAGTCTAAAGTTACGTAACGCTGGAACAGTAGCCCTGACAACACCTGCAATTAGCATCATCAAAATTGCTGATCCACCAATAGATATACTCCAACCGTAATAATCCGCCACCAATCCTATGGGGTACGATCCAAGAAACGAGAAAGCGGCTCCAACAAGTAAAAACCCCATCAATCTCCCCCTGTATTCGGGGGGAGTAGAAAGTTGAAATATGGTTGTCATCAATGAAATCACATTACTAAATCCGACACCCACCCCAAATAATATGACTAGGGAAATTAGATAAATAGGGGTTATGGAAAAGAAAATAAGGCTGAAACCCAGTAAAATGATCATCGCAAATAGAAGAAGCGGTTTATAGTCCACATTACCCAGCCGAGCTAAAAGTACGCCTCCCACTATAGCTCCCACACCGGATGCCGCGGACAACATCCCAGTATCTCCTGAATCAAGCCGTAGCACTTCCTGAGCAAAGCCAGGTAATACATTCATATATGTTGCACCGAAAAATCCAAAAGTCGCACTAGTAATTACAAGAGCCAATGTAAGCGGTGTTGTCACTAGGAAATGTAACGCTTGATAAAAATCCTTAAACACATTTCTAAGAACCGTAGTAGTTTGCTCGTTATTTGCTGGCATCCTCGCGAGAAAAAACAAACTCATCCCATTCAGTCCAAGGGTTAAAAGTAAAGTGTGTTCCATACTAACCCACTCTATAACCCAACCGGCAAAAACAGGTCCTATGACCCTACCACCGTTGAACACCGAGTTGCTTAACGCTGTCGCATTAAGTATCGCTTCCCTGTCCACTAAATCACCAATAATGGCAAAGCGTGGCGGCAAACTTAATCCTTGAAAAGCACCAAGTAGCAAACTAAATCCATAAATGTGCCATATAGAAAGTAATCTAGCGAAAAGAAGCAAAGCCAGTAAAGTCACCGCTATCGTCACAAGGGCTTGAGCCCAGATAAGTAACTTCCTTCGTTCCATAAGATCACAGGCTATACCACCCAGTATAATCATAACCAGAGTGGGCATCCCGTAGAGGAACATGACAAGCCCCAGCTGAGACGCCGATTTGGTTAGTTCCATAACCAACCATCCTAGAGTCAGCATTTGCATGCCCATTCCGACAGCTGCACCCATATTTGACAACCAGAATCGTCTAAAATTCGTATACCGTAAAGCTACAAAGGTTGAAGAACCTCCTGACCCGGCACTTACATTTTCAGACAAATTAACAACACAATTTTACAGAATTCATTCATAAATTTACTCGACAAGACCAACGCTATCCTATTCATTCTATAACAGGTGAATTTGACCGATAATGTAATATGCGAAACGCTAAATAACTTTTGTAAGTTTTTCTCGAATGCCCTGATAGCTGGCACCCCAAGGAAGCGCCTCCTCCAATTGTGCTGCTAAGCCAAACAATAGGTCTTCTCGTCCAAATGCAGCGGAAAACATTGATCCAATCGGCATATTGTCAGAATTTCTGTAAAGTGGCACTGACATCGAAGGTAACCCAGATTGGTTGAACATTGGAGTGAACGGAGAATATTCTGACATTCGTTCCCTGTATAGCCTTAAATCTTGGGAATTCATATCTAAATACCCTATCTCCACCGGGGCTTTAGCAAGCACAGGGGAAAGAGTAATGTCGTAATCCAAAAAAAACCTTGCAAGATCCTGCCCCGTTCTCTGATTCGTTTTGACTGCAGCCACATATTGTTCGGCGGAAAGCGATTTCCCATTTTCAACCATCTTCATAGTCGACCGCTCCAATGTATCTTCTGAGGCTTTTATGCCAGTTAAGTTCTCCTGGGAGGTCACTGCATAGGCTACATTTGCAGACACTATAGTTTGATGAGCCCTTCCAATTTCTTCCCATGAAAACTCAGGAGATTTTTTTTCTACAGTGTGGCCTAAATCCTCACAAAGTCTTATAGTTTTCTCCATCACTTCCGCAACGTCAGAATCAATAGGTATGTTATCAGGCACAATGTAGGCAATTCTTAGATTTTTGGGGCGTTTATCCAAGTGGCTCAAAAAAGTGTCGGACTGATATTCAGACCTGTAAGGCGCGCCTAATTCCGAACCTGACGTTGCATCCAAAAGCGCTGCAGAATCTCTCACAGAAATAGAAACGCAGTGAAATATAGAATTCCCCCCCCACCCTTCAACATTAGACGGACCCAAAGGAGTTCTTGCCCTAGTAGGCTTCAAACCAAAAAGACCACAGCATGAAGCAGGAATCCTTATGGAGCCTCCACCATCACTAGCTTGAGCCATAGGCACAATACCAGCCGCGACTGCAGCGGCCGATCCTCCACTAGACCCTCCGGTAGAGTGATTTAGATTCCATGGATTCCTACATGGGCCGTATAAGACTGGCTCGGTAGTTATCGTTAGACCTTGTTCAGGGGAATTAGTCTTCCCAAATATCACCAGGCCAGCATCCAATGCTCTTTTCACAAGTTCCCCAGTATGATCAGCGATAATCCCTTTGAGAATTCTAGAGCCTCCTGTCGTTACAGTCCCTTCCCAAAAATTATTCAAGTCTTTGAGTAGGAAAGGCACACCCGCGAAAGGACCATTTTCGGGCACATTCGCAGACACAGCTTTAGCCTTGTCATAGTGTTTAAGTGGAATCGCATTGATAATAGGATCCAGTGCTTCAGTCATTTCTATTGCTGAATCTAGTAATTCCTTGGGAGACACGTCTTTATTTTTCACCAACTCTGCTAAACCAAGGGCATCAAATTTTGTATATTCAGATATCATGCTTTCTCCCATAATGAATTAATATTTTGCGAACAAATCTTTATATTGTTGTGCAACACCCTCGACCTCTAAAGAGTATTCGCTGCTTGCAAAATAGATGCAGAAGACAAAACACTATTTTGCGATTACTCCTCCGTCTATTACGAGTTCAGATCCGGTAACATATCTGGATTCATCAGAGGCTAAGTAAAGAACACCATACGCGACGTCCATTACCGACCCGAACATTTGCAAAGGGACTACCTGTAAACGTTCTTTTCTTATGTCACTGTCGGAAAGAGCCTCTTTGATCATATCAGTCTCCACCCAACCGGGGTGCACAGAATTACAGCGTATTCCCTCCGGACCATACTGAACGGCTGTAGATTTTGTGAGAAGCCTAACTGAACCTTTGCTAGCTGTATATGCGGCAGGAGATATACCTATCAATGCCGCGACAGAAGATATATTTACTATGGACCCACCACCAGCCGATCTCATTGCTGGAATCACAGCTTTGGTCCCCAGGAATACTCCCTTAGAATTTATATCGTTTACTCTATCCCACTCCTCCACCGTTGTTTCCTCGACGCTCTTCCTCAATAAAATGCCAGCGTTGTTAACCAGTATATTAATCTCACCATAAGCTTCTTGTGTAAAACTAACAACATCATTCCAATCGGACGATCGTGTTACATCAACATGGAAGAAACTAGCAATTCCTCCAGATGCAACTATCTCGCTCTCCAGTGCTTTCCCTTCCTCATCCAGTATATCCGTAATGACTACTTTGGCCCCCTCTTCTGCAAATAATTTGGCCTCCGCAGCACCTTGTCCTTTGGATCCTCCAGAAATAATTGCCACTTTTCCGTCTAACCGAGCCATTAAACCCTCTCTTTATCCCAATCGGATATCTGAAAATTAATAGATTCTGCCAGTATATCTCACTTTTCGTGCCCCTGTAACATCCACCAAATATTGGTTTAAGAATTCATGTGCTCACGGTATTGGAATAAAACAACCCATATCTACAACCATCTGATATCATGACCATTAGCCTAGGTGTTGTAAGCAGGAGGTAAGCTTAGATCTATACGCAATAACAGGAACTTCTTTGCTGACACAATATCTTAACCATTTCTGAATATCTTTCAAATCAACACCAACCGCTACGGCGAAAGATCTTTCGCAAGGAGAACACATTTTGCCACTATTCATAAACGAACGCGACGTTTCAGAAATACTAACTATGGATTTAGCATTGGAAACTGTTGAACAGGCTTTTCGACTAATGGGTGAAGGAACAGCTGACAACCATCCAAGGGCAAGAATAAGTCTACCAAAAGGACCACTAAATTTTATGTGTGCTGCAGCTCCTGGAGCTGGAGTAATGGGATTGAAGGTATACGGGGTAATAGATGGACTTCCCGGCAGGCCCTACGTTCAGCTAATTAGTACAGACACAGGTGAATTACTTGCGCTAATGGAAGCGGGAGTATTAGGCCAAGTCAGGACCGGAGCGGCCAGCGGAATCGCAACAAAATACATGGCAAAGGAAGATTCAACTTCCGTGGGAATCATAGGCTCTGGGCAACAAGCACAGACACAACTTGAAGCTATCTGCAATGTCCGAAAAATAAATGAAGTAAAGGTTTTCAGTCGTACCTCGGAGCGACGAGAGCTATTCGCAAAACAAATGACAGACAAACTAGGCACTCAGATTACCCCTGTAAACAGTGCTGAAGACTGCGTTAGAAATGTTGATATTATTATCACTATAACAAGCACCTCCAAGCCAGTCCTTTCAGGCGAATGGATTCCAAAGGGAGCTCACATTAATGCCGCAGGAGCAAATAACTGGACCAGACTGGAACTAGACAATGAGGCTATCAAACGCTCTAACATAATCGTGGCAGATGACGTTGAACAAGCTAAATTAGAATGTGGGGACCTTTTATACCCTATCGAACGAGGTGTATTGAGATGGGATCAAGTTAGCAATCTATCGGATGTTGTAAATGATCGAGTTAAAGGCAGGTCATCAAATAACGATATAACGTTATTTGAGTCACAAGGATTAGGTATCCAAGATATAACAACTGGATTGCGTATATATGAAATTGCTAAGGAAGTCGGGAAAGGCTCAACATTTTAAAATATAACTCCGCCTCGCCAAGAAATTAGGCGGGGAGCCTACATGATTTCCATTGATTCTAATTCTAACATCCTAATACTGAGAATAGCACAGCGTGACCGGAGGATGTATACTCTGGTCTGGTAGTCTGGCAAAGTTGAAAACCATTACGGAGGGTTTGTGTAATGCACGTTACGAAAGATCTTTTAAAATCTGGCAAAACCGTTATAGGCACACGAGGAACAGCGACTAGCGATACTGCTATGCTAGGTGGCTCTGGATTTGATTTTCTACTCTTTGATACTCAACATTCGCCTGTCGAGGTCAAAGATTTGGGCCCTGCCATCCAGGCCATGCGAGGAACAAGAGCAACCCCTATTGTACGAGTTAGTTCTAATAGAGCCGACCTGATATGCTTCGCACTAGATATAGGCGCTAGAGGCATAATCGTACCTATGGTTAATACGAAAGAAGAGGCCCAAGAGATGGTGGAGTCATGCAGATACTCTCCTCTAGGAAATCGTAGCAATGCTGGGGTAAGAGGTGACTGGGGAGAAACAAAAGACTATAGAGATTATCTTAATACGGTGAATGAACAAATAGTGATCATCCCAATGATCGAAACTCAAAAGGCCATAGACAATATTGATGAAATACTGAGCGTGCCAGGCATAGATGTTCTCCTAGTCGGCCCCTCTGATCTCTCTATTGAATTAGATGTTCCGCTGGACTATGAATGTGATACTTACCAAAAGGGGTTGGATGTAATTGCCAACGCCTGCAAGAAGCATGGAGTCGTTCCAGGCATGTATTTCATTCCTCCAGGAATGGATCCTAATTTTTACGTAGAAAAAGGATTTAAATTCTTCTCAATGCCTTGGGAAGGTTGGGCTCTGCAAGGAATCCAAGACAGCCTTACCGGTATAAATAGATAGTGAGCCATAGAGCTAGCTGAAGCATAGTTGATTCACGGAGGTGTCTTATGAAATTTGGGTTACTTTACGAAATGCAGCGGCCTTTTGATGGAACAGATATTGACTGGAATACTCTGTATCAGGAGACCCTGGAGCAATGTGAATTGGCGGATCAGGTCGGGTTCGATAGCCTTTGGTTTGTTGAACACCACTTCCTCACGGGTTTTTCCGGATCGCCTTGTCCAGAAGTTATGTTCGGTGCTTTGAGTCAGCGCACAAAGCAAATTAGAATAGGATTCGGTGTATCCATACTCCCACATGCTCATCCCATCAGAATTGCAGAAAGAGTGGCAATGGTCGACCAGTTGACCAATGGACGTGTCGAATTTGGTACGGGACGCTCTAACGCATATGAACAAGTCGGATTGGGAGTAGACCCAAGGAACACACGGGCTATGTGGGAAGAATCCATTTCAATGCTCCCTCAAATCTGGCAAAGCGACGAATTCTCATGGGATGGTGAGTTCTGGAAAGTTCCCCCTAGGAGAGTCTTGCCAAAGATTTATCAAAAGCCCCATCCAAGGATGTACCTAGCTTGTACCCAGACCGAGAGCTTCAAATTGGCTGCAGAACGAGGTATTGGCGTTCTTTCTTCAGCTTCATATGCGACCGCCGTCTTAGCGGACCACGTGAAAACATATCGTGACAATCTAGTCAACGCAAAACCTGTAGGAGCATTTGTAACTGACTACTGGGCAAACAATGTCCATGCTTTTTGTGGGTCTGATAACCAAGAAGCTCGAGATCTAGCTGCAGATTCTATGAAGGCATTTTTTGGACCAGACAAACCATACATAGCAGGAAGAATAGGTGCGTACGAAGAACTTCTTGAAGCCTGGGGTGGAGTACCAGAACACCTCAAAGCTGACTTTGGTAGATGGCTAAGACAATCTGATGAAACCCACAAAGAGCAGGCCGAAGAAGTGGGTATTTCTCTGGATTCCGGTCCTGGAGCAGCGAGAGCAGCCATATCAGAACTCGACTCAAATACACTGGCAGATAGAGGGGTAATCATAGCAGGTGATCCCGATAGCTGTATAAAGGCTATCAAAATGTATGAAGAAATAGGTGTAGATGAGGTAATGATGATTATGCAAACAGAAACGATACCCCATGAAAAAGTAATGAGTTCAATTGAGTTGTTTGGGAAAGAAGTGTTCCCAGCTATACGAAACTCTAAAACAATTAAAGCTTAGCGTCTCCGTATATTGGCATTAGAAACATCAAATAACGGACTTCCCAACATCCAGAGAAGAAGAGAAGATAAGTGTAGAAATTGTCAGCAGAGGATTTTTAAGCACGCTAAGCAAACTGTCTGAAATGAAGACATAAAAAGTTCTGGGAAATGTGAGACCCTCTCGGATATAATTGCTCATAGCAACAAGGAGTCTTAGTCATATGTCATCTCGAATCTATTCCTGTGATAAATGCAGCAACACTGAATATAGAACTGGACAAATCCGCACTACAGGGTCTGGGATTTCCCGATTTTTGAATCTGCAAAACCAAAAATTCGAAGCTGTATCCTGTTCAAAATGTGGGTACACTGAACTATATCGCTCGGATGGTGGCGGTCTCCTAGGAAATGTTCTAGATATCTTTACAAACTGACTTCATTACCATAAACAGCATCAGCGAAAACTAGGAATGAAGAGCGGAAAAAAATGCTCCCCGCGCTTCATTGATATAACGTCCTGCGTCTTCTTCAAGTAGCAAACCGTCTTCACATAACTTGATTGCAGCATTCGAGATGGCCCTCACATAATCGTCAACCGATGAATACCTAGCTTCTATTGAAAGCCTCGGGTCATTCTTCCTTTGACGAGTATTCTCTGCTGCAGCAAATGGGAAATAACTTCCAGTTGTACCAGCAGGAGCGTTTTCTGCATTGCCAAAGGGTCGCATATTCCAGCCCGTGTAAGTAGCTAAAGGTGCTACTATATTAGGAGTCTGAATACCAGCGGTTTCGTTGCCATCCTGATCGATTTGAGAAACGTATAAAGAATATTTTTTGTCCAAATGCTCAATTGGGGGTTCCCTATCAAGCATACCCTTATCAAAGCCATCTCCATGATCCTGCAGATAGACTTCATTGATTTCGAATAATCTGGATACTCCTGGAATATTGGGGAACTTCTCCCTCACCTCTCCCGATTTAACTGCAGTACCATTCTCAATAGATGGCACCCGACTGCTGGGGGGGGGGACGTCCTCTCGTACCCATTTATCTAGTCTATCTAATAAAGCTCTCAAAAGAGGCGTAGTGTTGAGAGGATTAGCAGTATACCGGGTAGCCCCTGATATTTCTCCTAGAATTGCATCCTCTCCCGAAAGTAACGGGTCAGCAAAGTGTTGAGATCCAGAAAAGAGAAATACTCGAACCTTTTCGTGCTCGGGAAGATCCTGACCTTGCAAGTCTGTGTGAACTAGAGACCCTCTTCGGTCCCAGTACTCAGATGCAGTCTGTGTGTGAATCACCAAAGGATCAGTTTTAGTTCTCTTTAATATGCCATCTTTTACCCCTGTATAGGGATCTTGAAGGATTGCATATGCAAAAGGAAACTGGTCTGAGGGATAGAGATGATCTGCTTGTTTCTTGGGAAATCTTCCGGGCTGAGCAAACCTATGATTTAAAGAAACTCTTCCCCCACCTGACACATGAGGAGAAACAGCATCAAAAACCTTCTCTCCCAAAGATGACTCATTATAACCCTGATAGACGAATTCTCTCAAAAAACGACCGCTTAAAGACCTTCCCCAGGCATAAGACCTTTCGTATAAGGCCATCTCATCAAAAAGAGGATTGGGCAGGCCATTTGCGTCTGTTTTCTCTACTTTCAAAAACGATATTAGATCTCTGACACCTAGAAATCCGAGCCCAAGCAAACGCGGATTCATACCAGTATAGATAAGTTCGTAGATTAGACCTGGCTCAAATCCTGACTCCAGGCAGCAATAGGTATTAGAATCGACAATATTACCGTTTTTGTCCAATTTGCCGAATCGCCACTTAGATGAAGGGACAACGGCTCTAGCGTCATGTTCATATTCTCTACATGTCAAAACGGCTTCGGATGTATCTAGTGAGACTGTCGGATAACTTATCGTGTATGAATTCCCGCTCAGTGGGAGACAATATACACCATCTTGATCCACGATAAATTCCGATCGTACCAGCCCTGTAATAGATTTGCCCTCTGACACAGGAATCGGAAGATCCATTGTCAGTCGACCATCACCTGGTAATAAGTCTCCCTGCCAACCGGACCAAACAATAGAATAACCTCTTCTCTGCAGGAATCCATTACCGGCATGTTCCCGCAAGAGTGGATTATTACTATGCATCCCGTCATTCATAAACTGCAAAATTCTCTTGCTGCCCCTGTTATTTACATCATACAAAAGTGTTCTGTTCCCACGAGTGAGGTCAGATGGTTTGAGAATAAAAAAATCAGTGGAATATTCCACTGCCCCACTGGCATCCGTTGGAGCCAATGAGAGATCCGTAATATTGGCATTGACTGAGTCGCTTGGATCAATCAAAAAAGAAGCGGTTCCTGAAACGCATTGGTAAGAACCTGTATCTCCAAAAGCCTCTCCATTAGCAAACGGATATATAGAGTCTAATTTCAATTTGATTCGAGTATTCATAATTATTAGAGTTTACCTGTAACCATCTCTTTATAGTTCGAAACCCATCCAGAAACGAGAATACTAGTATCTCTGAACTCGTGAACAATAATTTTCTTAATTTAAGTAGAACATGAAATTACTACCGAAGTTTTTGACCACCCATCAGTAATATTCCACGCCTGGCTTGAATGCGATGTCGTTATGCAACCCAGAAAACCAATCGTCAGGATTAGGCACGGGACCGGCATAGGGTGAATGCTCAAACCTGCAATCTTCTTCGGTAATCCTGGGGTCCCCATGTTTTTCCAAAACACCCA
>Ga0310344_10003403_pt1 | contig 11832 bp, 15 predicted proteins | sample HC15DNA20200_MG_FD_203801 | JGI IMG/M metagenome (GOLD analysis project Ga0310344, IMG submission 203801) | Marine microbial communities from station ALOHA, North Pacific Subtropical Gyre - HC15-DNA-20-200_MG | ecosystem: Environmental > Aquatic > Marine > Oceanic | place: Pacific Ocean: North... | reverse complement strand
TTCGCCTATCTCTTTTGTTCCATCCTCATGTTCAAAGGTCCAAAGCCATTGTTGCCCAGTGACTTGTATCACTTTAGCATCTGCCGGTACATGTTCTACAATTCTTTCAACATTCCAAGCTTCTGCACCTACATAACATAACAATGCAGTTACAACACCAATGTATACCCATTCAGGCCAAGAAGAATGATGTCCGCTCATCTTACCACTTTCCGTCTGCCTCGTATTCAGTAGGTGTTGCTTTTGGATTTGATTCCCTAAATCTTAGTACAAGCCATACTATCATTCCGGAAACAACTGTACCGACCGTAAATGCAACAATCATTAATCTATAAAATAAACCCCAAATCTCCACACGCCTGTCTAGATACTCTCCAGGCTCATCACCAGCAGCCATTACATTCTGAACTGAAGGTATAATGATCAATAAACTCAGAATTACTCCAAGTCCAAGAAAAAGTCCAAGTATTGCTTTCATTGTTACCGAATACTTGGCGTGGACGCTAAAATGTATTTAAGGGTTTGCAGGATTTCAGTTTTAAAATGTCTCATGAAAACGTTCGGATGGCATTGAGTTAATTGCAGTCAGATAAAATTTTTGATCGCCATTCTTGAAAATATTTAATGACGCATTTGCTATAATTAATTCAAATAAAACCTCTGGTTTCAGATCAAGAACTTTACCAATCATGGCTTTGATTGGATCCATATGTGTTACTAAAACAACATTCTCGTCCTTGTGTTTATTTAAAATTGAATCAACCATTTCAGTTACACGTTTCTGTACTTGAGAAAATGTTTCAACCTCATTTTCGCTGACCTCGTCACTTCCTTGATAAAATTTAAGGAAAACGTTTCCATGTTTTTCAAAAATTTCATTATATGGCATCATTGTAAATTTCCCCATATCCAATTCTATCAATCGATCATCAGTAACAACTTCCAGACCACAATGCTTTGAAACTATTTGAGCAGTTTGCAATGCTCTATCAATTGGACTTGTATAGATTGCAGAAATATTCAATGATTTTAACATCTCACCTGCTTGTTCTGCCTGTTCTAGTCCCGTTTGGGTAAGATTGACATTTGGTGAGCGACCAGCTAGAATCTTCTTTGTGTTATTTTCAGCTTGTCCATGTCGTAGGAATATAATCATTTTTCTTAGATCATTCAGATTTTTCTATAGAGATAATAATAACATTGTTAGAGCGAATTCATGAAGGTTGGGATTATCGGTGGAACTGGTGGTATGGGTAAAGGATTTGCGTTTAGATGGTGCAAAAATCATGATATTATCATTGGTTCGCGTGATGCTGAACGTGCCATGTCAACAGCTGCTGAATATACATCTCAAGCAACAGAAGCATATAACCAAATCAATGGCACCATAACTGGAAAAGATAACATTTCAGTAGCAAAAGAATCCCAAGTCTTAGTTCTATCCATACCATACGATAACATAGATTCGATATGTTCACAGATTCTACCAGAGGTTAACGATGATTGTGTTGTGATATCTCCAATAGTTCCAATGACAAAAACCGATACAGGATTTGAATGTGTTGCCATCAAAGAGAACAAACCGTTTTCACATCAAATGGTCGAAAAACATATGAAAGACAAAACAAAATTAGTATCAGCGTTTCATGTAATCTCTGAAAAGAAACTGATCAATCCTACATTAGTTTTAGATTATGACATATTTGTTGCAGGGGATAGCAAAGAATCTGTTGAAGTTGTTAACGGATTGATAAATGAGATTGAAGGACTACGTCCAATCTATCTAGGACCTGGTACATTGGCATATTTGGTTGAAATGTCTACGCCGCTACTACTTAACGCGATGATTAGAAACAAGATGAAGAATCCTGGTATCAAGATAATTTAATTATCAAGATATACTATTGCTATGAGTCACGAATATTCGCGTCGTGGTAGAAATTGGTTCACAGCCATGGGCGTATTGTTTATTGTCATGGCTGGAATTATTATTATTAGAAACATGTTCCTCTGGAGTCCTGGATTTTTTTATGATTTTTTAGTTAGTCCAGAAATTACAAATGAAAAATTTTCTGTCGGAATGATTATCTTTGGCTGTATAATGATTGGATTAGGATTCAGGAAGTCAAATGTCAAAACAAAATGAATTTCTAAAAAAACAAAAAATTCTACATCTTGCGACTATTGATAAAACAGGTATGCCGCACATAGTTCCAGTTTGGTACATGTACAGTGCAAAAAAAATCTATGTCGGTACAAACACAAATTCTCAAAAGGCAAAAAATGTCAAATTACACAAAAAAGTAAGTTTTTGTGTTGATATTGGTATCAATGCGCCAGATATCTTTGGGGTCATGGGACGTGGTAATGCCAAACTGATCAAAGACGACACTACAGTATCAAAATTAGCAAAGAAAATTCTTTTGCGCTATTTCAAATCACTAAACAACAAATCTGCAAAAGAAATACTGGATGATACTGATTGTATAATTGAAATTATGCCTAAAAAATACTCGGTGTGGAAGTTTTAGCGAACAAAATCTTCAATTTTGTCCATGGCAGATTCTAGAATTTTCATATTTGGTAAAAATACTATCCTAAAGTGACCACTTCCATACTGTGTACCAAATCCTGACCCATGTACAGTTAGTACTCCTTGCTGTTTTAGTAATTCTAAGACAAAATCCTTGTCAGAGTCAAATGGATTGTTTTCAATTTTTGGAAAAGCATAAAATGCTCCTTGAGGATTTGAGCATGAAATATTATTCATTGAGTTTAGACGTTTGATCACATAGTCTCTATGTTTTTTCAACTCAGAGACAAAGTCTGATATGTAATCTTGTGGACCACGTAGTGATTCTAATGCAGCATGTTGTACGGGTAGATTAGTAGATATGCGAACTCGTGCAAGTTTTGGTAAGTTTTCTCTAATCATATCAAGTTGTGGTGAATCATTAAATGCAATATAACCAATACGCCATCCAGACATTAGATGAACCTTTGAGAAACCGTTTAAAATTATGACTGGTGAGTCACCAGCAACTTTGCCAATTCCTGTGAAATCCTCGTCAAAAACAATTTTGTCATAAATCTCATCACATATTATATACAAATTATTTTCGTTTGCAATATCAACAATTTGTTTGAGAGAATTTTTATCAAATACTAAACCAGTTGGGTTGTTTGGACTGATCAGACATATTGCAACAGTGTTTGAAGTAATCTTTGTTTTTATATCATCAATATCAGGTTTAGAATTTTCAAGATCAACAGCAAATTCTATTGGACGCCCTCCATGTAATCTAACATATGATGCGTATGGAGGATAATATGGTCCAGGTAGTAATACCTCATCTCCATCTTCCACAATCGAAGATATCACCATGTCTAGTCCCTCAGATACGCCATTTGTAACTAGAATATTTTTTGCGTCTATAGAAAGTCCCTTTGAGTTTTCTTTCTTTGCAATTTCATCTAGTAATTCAGGAAGGCCATCAGATTGAGTGTAGAAGTTTTTCCCGTTCTTAACAGCATCAATTAATGCTTGCTTGACGTTGTCTGGGGGTTGAAATCCAGACTGAACAGGATCTCCAATGTTTAGGTACTCGACTTTTTTTCCTTGCTGCTCAATCTCTCTTGCCGATGATACAATATCGCGTATAGCATATTCAACACCTGCAACTTTTTTTGATATTTTCATGATTAAGACAGGTATTTTTACCTGTTAAATGCTTGTTCTTTTGGACCTGTAGCTCAGCCTGGATAGAGCGGGTGGCTTCGGACCACCAGGTCATGGGTTCGAATCCCATCGGGCCCTTTTTAATAACAATCAAGTATATTAGATGTTTTTTTCAATACTCGATATGACTCCTGGAATTGGATTAATGGATAGGAGGTTAAAGACAGAAAAAGATGCAATTTCTCTTGCAATGTCTGGCATAATTAAGCAGCACAAGATTGAATCTAAAGAAATTAAGATTCTTGAAACAAAATACGATGATGATGCAGGGGATTGGTATGTTGCACTTGGATGGCATGAAAAACGTGCAATTGTTAAAATGGATTCAGTCCAAGCAACAATTGCTGAGATTAAGGAAATCTAATTTGATTTTTTAAATTCTACATTTGGTGCATCTGGTTGATCTGGTATAACAAGTAATCCACCTTCATGTAATTGTTTTAATAATTGCATAACCTCTTTTTCAACCTGTGTTCGTTGAAGGCCTGTTTGTTGAGAAAAAAGATCAACTAAATCAGTGACTTTTCGTTTTCCATTACATGACTTCCAAAAATTAATTATTGCATCATTTACCATGAATCCTTGCTCATGCTCATTTGCTAGAACCATTGAACCATCCTCTTGTTTGACTAGGTTTCCAACGCCCTGTGGTAAAGCAGTTTCATAGTTTATTGGAGCTGGAGTGTTTTGAGAGCCCATCTTTTTCATCATGGCTTTTGCCTCATCTGACATCTTATCCATAGTCCAAGGTGGATCCCAGACAATTTCCACATTCACGTTATTTACTCCAGAGATTTTTTTAGCGTATCTCTTAACATCGTCAACCATGGTTTCATGGAGAGGACATCCCTGTGTTGTCATTGTCATTTTGATATTGACATCATTGTTCTCATTGACGTCAATACCATAGATTAGTCCCATATCTACAATACTTAGAGGAACTTCTGGATCCATGCATTGTTTGAGAGAAGTACGAACATCTTCAACATTAACTGTGCTCATATGCAGGAAAAACTATGGAATGAATAAAAACTTTCTATTTATTAGCTTCAAATAATTTTTTAATTGATTCTTCGAAAGGAGGCTCCGCTACTCCTTTTTCCGTGATTATACCTGAGATCAATTCTGGTGGGGTCATATCAAAGGCAGGATTAATGACATTGATGCCATCAGGTGCAGTTTGTTTCTGACCAATCCCAGTAACTTCCTCACCTTTTCTCATTTCTATAATTACATCTTTAGCATCAGTTTTCATATCAAATGTAGAAAGTGGTGCTGCTACATAAAATGGAATTCCATGTTGTTTTGCCATCGTAGCAACTTGAAAAGTTCCAATCTTATTAAAAACGTGACCAGTTCGAACAATCCTATCTGCACCAACAATAACTTTGTCAACAAGATCATTACTCATACTATATCCCACTGCGGTATCTGGAATTAGACTTACATCAAATCCATCATGCATTAACTCAAATGCAGTTAACCTAGAACCTTGTTGAATAGGTCTTGTTTCAGTTGCAATAACTTTAACGTTTTTTCCACTATCCTTTGCTGCTCTTATAACTCCCAAAGCTGTGCCATAAGCTACAGTTGCCAAAGCACCTGCATTACAATGAGTCATAACTGTATCGTTATTATCAAATAATGCAGCTCCAAATTTACCCATAGTCTTGTTAATTTCAATATCGCTATCTGCCATTTTATTAGATTCTTCAATTACACGACTCTTGATTTCCTCTACAGAGTTTCCTGTTTGCGCAACATCCATTATTTGTTCCAAACCCCAAGCAAGATTAACTGCAGTTGGCCTAGTCTCAAAAAGAATCTTCTTTGCTTCTTGAAGATCTAACAAGAGATCATCCTTTGTCTTAGAGTCACTTTTTACAGCAGCTAAAGCCAATCCAAATGCTCCTGAAACACCTATGGCAGGTGCACCTCGTACTACAAGATTTCTTATTGCATCTGCTACTTGTTTATAATCATCATATTCCACGAAAACAAGTTGGTTTGGAAGCTTTGTTTGATCAATCATGATGACCTTGTTATTCTTCCATTCAACGGTTCTAATAGAAGAGTTAATTTCAGGTTCTGTCATAAAGAAAAAAAATCTATTCCATATTTAAAAATTAAATAATTTTATGATTTTGTCTTACCGCTCTTCTTAGCAAAAGAATTATTGAATTTATCAATCTGCCATAATGATTTTTCATCAATTAATGAAAGATTTGGAATTACACAGTGCCCACCGATAAAGCCAGGAAACATTTTAGGTCTGTTGCCTAAAAATTTCTGAATTTCATCTGAAAACTCCCACATTTCATCATAATCTACTTTGTGCTTTCTTGCAATAATATTACTCATCTGTGCATAGTTGATTAGCCATCCATAGTAGGAAGTATCGACTACAATTTTTGCAAGTTCTAAAGTTAATGGACTAGACATTTTTTTTGTTTTAACATCGCATTTTTTCATAGTATTTCTAAATTGAGTTGATGCCCATTTGGCTTTAGGTGCATTTTTTTCAATAGCGAAAAATTTTGTATATCTACGTAAATCACGAAGCATTCTTTCATGGACGCCTCTAGTTGCACTATAGATTATTGGAACACTCAGAATATTCTGTAGTTTTTTTGTAGTATATGGACTAATTGTACTATGAATGACAATACATTGTGGGGAAAATTGTTTGTAGAGTTTTTTCACATTTGATTGAAATGTCTTAGAAAATGGAATACAGACGTGAAGGAAAAGTGTGTCTGCATTACTATAATTATCAAATTTTTTCTGATCCATTAACTTCGGATTTATATCGAATCCTACGACAGTTTTAGTTCCGGATAAAAGTTTGAGAATTGGTAAGCCGATTTCACCCAAACCAGCAACAACATCTTTTCCATTTTTCATGGTTAACGAAAAATACACTAATCAAGGAATTATTAGGTTTGCTATCACAAGTTTACTATTTTAGTGAAAAATTATAATTTTAAGAATTAAATTTCTATCATTTCCCTATCACTTTTTGGATGACCAATATGGACATCATTAATGAGTTCACCATATTTTGGAGGCATGTATAGTTCCGTTATATCTTTGATTTTGAATTCTGTTAGCAAATCACTTTGACAAAAAAATGCGTTAACACCATTTTGATCGCAACCAACTAACGTGTATCCTTTACTCATGCCAAGATTTTGTAACGCCAATAGACTTGCACCAAAATAATTACTGCCATCCCATACAGCATCAGAGTCATAAGGTACAACTCTACTTTCAGATGGTGGAATTGAAGAGTTATACTCTATTATTACAACTCTTGGGGAATAATCAACAATAGATTTCCATACCCAGTAATCGTTATAATCAATATCAATCGATAACAGATCAAACTTCTTAGGAACGTTATACTTTTGGAATAGGTTCTGTATATTCTCAGCAGTAATTCTTTCATTCTTTATATCAGGTTGAAATTGCGTAGTACGTTCTTTCTGCTTTACGATTTTTTTAAGAAAGGTTACATCTTTTTTGATATTATCCTTTAAACCTAATTTTCTATTTGACCAAGCTTTGTTTAAAACACTAGTCCATTTTATTTTTTGATCTGCGCCATAATCCATCATCAAACCTTTCCAACCCATTCTTTCTAAAAGAAGAATAGTATTACATTCAAATCCGTTTCCAACACCAAACTCAACAGAAAATTTGTTCGTGGTACCGATTTTAGAAAAAATAAATTCAACTATTCCATCTTCACCATTTTGGGAGTAAACCTTTTTCTCATGTAGGTTAATGGCAAATTGATCGTTCATGGTGTTTCTATGTTTATCAGGCTAGAAACTTGTTAAAAATCTTAATCAGGAATTGTACGATGATAATCAGGAACCATCTAAGTTATGATAAAATCATAGAATTTTTTATTAACATATAACCAATGATTTACTTTAAGAAATTATGAAAGTTTTGATAACTGGTGGTGCTGGATTTATTGGAAAACATCTTACTAAATTCCTTTTAGATAGAGGCTGTCATATAACAATCTTTGATAATTTTTCTAATTCTGAAAAGGAAGATGTATCATTTCTTGTAGATATGGATGTTAAAATTATAGAGGGTGACATTACAGATCTACAAAGTATTGTTGATGCAGTAAAAGATCATGACGTCGTTGTACATTTGGCTGCGAAGATTTCAGTGCCTGAATCGGTCAAAAATCCAGATGAAACGTTTCATGTCAATGTAGATGGAACTAAAAATTTACTAATTGCATGCAAAAAAAATCATATAAAAAAATTGATTGCTGCATCATCTGCTGCAGTCTATGGAAAAGGTTCAGAGAATGTTAAGTTAACTGAAAATTCACCAATGAATCCGATATCACCATATGGAGAAAGTAAGGTGAGGATGGAAGAGGAGATAAGAAAATTCATCTTGGAATATAAAATTGATTCTGTAATCTTAAGATTCTTTAACATATTTGGAGATTGGCAATCACCAGAATATGCTGGCGTTATAACAAAATTCATTAAAAAAATCAAAGATAAAGAATCGTTAGAAATCTTTGGTGATGGTAAACAGACAAGAGACTTCATTTCAGTAAACGATGTAACAAATTCAATTTATTGTGCAATTAATGATGGATCAGTAGGTACATACAATATTGCTAGTGGAAAAGCGGTTACAATTAACGAACTTGCAACATTAATGATTTCCCTTTCAGGAGAAGATCTTAGTATAAAATATCTAGATTCAAAAGAAGGAGATGTGAGATATAGCCAAGCAGACATTATCTTGTCAGAAAAAGAAATTAATTTCTCACCAAAATCAGGATTGGCTGAAATTAAAAAATTACTTGAAAGGGATAAATGACTCGAGATTCAGCTTGGAAATTTTATAGTAACGCCTAAATCAATACAGAAAAAAATAGAACATGATAGGCTGTATTATTCAGGCACGAATGGGCTCAACACGTTTACCTGGAAAAGTGTTGAAAAAAATTAACGGGGAAGTTCCCATGCTAAAATTCCAACTTGATCAGCTAAAACATTCAAAACGCATTGAGAAAATTGTTGTCGCAACAACCAATATGGAAGAAGACGATGAAATTGTAAATTTTTGTAAAGCAAATGACGTTGAATGTTTTCGTGGCGAGTCAGAAAATGTGCTTGACCGATATTATCAATGCGCAAAAAAATTCAATTTCTCAATAATTTTACGAATGACAGGGGACAATCCACTTATTGATCCAGAAATTGTCGATGAAATTATCGGGAAATTTGTTGATTCAGATTATAACTATATGACAAATGAACACCCTAAAACATACCCACTAGGTTTTGCCGTAGAAGTCTTTGATTTCCAATCCATTGAAGAAGCATGGAGGCATGCAGAGCTACCTTCCGAGTGTGAGCATGTCACACCATATCTAATAAAGAACAAGGACCGTTTCAAACACTATAATCATGCCTATGAAAAAGAAAATCTCTCGTATATCCGTTGTACTGTGGATACCGAATATGACTTTAAATTAATTGAGAAAGTTATTTCGAAAATAGCTTTGAAGCCGATTAAGCTTAACCACGTCTTAGAATTGTTTTTAGAGAAACCTGACTTATTAGAAATTAACAAACATGTAAAGCATGATGGATATGAAAGATCATTACTGGAAGATAAAGAGTTTTTGAAGGATAAAGAAAATAGAAAATGATAGGCTGTATTATTCAGGCACGAATGGGCTCAACACGTTTACCTGGAAAAGTGTTGAAAAAAATTAACGGGGAAGTTCCCATGCTAAAATTCCAACTTGATCAGCTAAAACATTCAAAACGCATTGAGAAAATTGTTGTCGCAACAACCAATATGGAAGAAGACGATGAAATTGTAAATTTTTGTAAAGCAAATGACGTTGAATGTTTTCGTGGCGAGTCAGAAAATGTGCTTGACCGATATTATCAATGCGCAAAAAAATTCAATTTCTCAATAATTTTACGAATTCCGTCTGATAAGCCACTTATTGATCCAGAAATTGTCGATGAAATTATCGGGAAATTTGATTTGGAGTCTTATGACTACGTTTCAAATTTTCTTACACTCTCATACCCATCTGGTACAGAAGTTGAAGTGTTATCTTCTAAAACATTAGAATCTGTATGGGAAAAAGCCAGACTGCCTTCAGAACTTGAACATGTTACAAGGTACATACATACACACCAGAACGAATTCAACTTGCTAAGTATAGAGTACTCAAAAGATCTTTCAAATATTGGTTGGGCTGTGGACCGAATAGAAGATTTAGAACTGGTAAATGAAATAGTTTCAAAAATTACAAAAAGACCTATTTTAATGAACGACATTTTAGAATTGTTTGGTAAAGAGCCTTCCTTAGCAGAAATTAACAAGAATGTGGATAGAGACGAGGGTAACATCAAATCATTAAAAGATGATGAGGATTTTTTAAAATTATAACGTAAAATGACACACAAAATCCAGCTTTTCAAACCATTTGTAAATCAGGACGAAGAGAGAATGATGGCCAAAGTTTTCAAGAGTAACTTTTGGGCTTCAGGATCAGGTATGGGTTATGTAAAACAGTTTGAAAACCTTATGAAGAAATATGTTGGAACAAATAATTGTGTTGCAGTTAGTAGTGGCACTGCAGCATTAAATCTGGCCTTATCCGCTTTTGATCTACATAATAAAGAAGTAATTTTACCTTCTCTGTCATTTGTTTCTACAGCACACGCAGTAATTCTTAATGGAGGAATTCCAATATTTGCAGACATAAATCCACAAACACTCTGTATTGATCCAAACTCGATAAAGAAACTAATTTCAAAAAAAACTAAGATGATAGTTCCAGTTCATTTTGGAGGATTGCCAGCAGATCTACACAAAATAAAAAGAATTTGTAAAGAAAATAACCTTCATCTAGTTGAAGATGCTGCACACGCATCAGGTTCAATATACAAAAAGAAAAAGATTGGCGCACATGGAGATATGGTGTGCTTTAGTTTTCACCCTGTAAAAAATTTAGCAATGCCAACAGGCGGATTAATTACCATTAATGCAAAAAATCACAAAAAAATCAGTATTGATCTAAAAGAAAAACGTTGGTGTGGAATCAGTAATAGAAAAGGAACCAAATATGATGTAAAGAATGTGGGATGGAATTATTATATGAATGAGTTTTCTGCAGCAATTGGGATAGAACAATTAAAAAAATTAAACAGATCAAATAAAGTAAGACAGGCAATTGCTAAAAAGTATTCAAATAAAATCAATTTAGAACATAAAATGCCTTTTGATCAAGGTTGCGCTTACCATCTATACTGGATTAGAGTAAAAAATAGGAATTCATTTAGAAAAAGAATGAATGGTTTAGGAATAGAAACAGGTATCCACTATCAACCCATTCATACATTTTCAATGTATCGTCAAAAAAATCATTTGCCTGTGACTGATGAGATAGGAAAGGAGATAGTTTCTATTCCTATACATCCAAATCTATCTAATACTGATGTTAACAAAATTATTTCTAGTATCAACAAATATGCATAATAATACATGCTAGTAAATAATGGATTATTAATGGTAAAAAGGAGTGTTTAGTATGGTTGATAAATATGAAGATCCCTTTGTGAAAATCTCTGCTATGATTGGTGGAGATGAATATCTGAAGGTGTCACGATCATTGTTAAAATCAGAGGATGCGACAGATGAAGAAATTGCTAGTTCTACCGGTTTAAGAATAAACATGGTAAGAAAAGTACTTTATGATCTGTTTGGAAAAGGTCTGATTACTGGGGTGAGAGTAAAAGATGAACGAAAGGGTTGGTTTGTCTATAGATGGAGATCACGGCATGATGAAGTCGAAAACTTCATTCATATGCAGAAAAAAAAGGTTTTGGAAAGATTACAACAACGTCTTGATTTTGAGAATGGTTCAGATTTCTACCATTGTGGGAATAATGATTGTTCCAGAATTACATTTGAAGAAGCTTTAGAATTATTTTTTAAGTGTCCATCATGTGGCCAAACAGTAGACGTAAAAAAGAATGAGAAAATACGGAAACTTTTTCTTAAAAAAATTGATCAAATAA
>Ga0310344_10003402_pt1 | contig 11832 bp, 6 predicted proteins | sample HC15DNA20200_MG_FD_203801 | JGI IMG/M metagenome (GOLD analysis project Ga0310344, IMG submission 203801) | Marine microbial communities from station ALOHA, North Pacific Subtropical Gyre - HC15-DNA-20-200_MG | ecosystem: Environmental > Aquatic > Marine > Oceanic | place: Pacific Ocean: North... | reverse complement strand
TACTGTAGGAGCGGGGGGCGTAGTGAGCAGGTGGTGAGATATCTAATGCAGAATGGATTCGAACAAGTTTTGAATCTACGTGGTGGGGTCCTGGAATGGCGCCAGGAGGTTGATCCATCTCTGCCCGCATACTAGCGGATAGTATGCTTCGGATTCGAGGGCTCATTTTTGTAATTCTTTTATTTGTCTCATGCAAAGCTGGCCCGTCCACTTCTGAGCAAGCTGAAAGCCAAAGCCAGATTAGGTCAGAATCCTACGACACGGATGCTCTGCTGATATCCTCTGCGGAAGAGGAGGTCAGGGATGGGGTTACTGATATAGCTGGCGGACTATCGGCTACCTTTGAAGCAGGAGAGAGATCAGCTCTCAGCGAGCAAGGAACTCACTCGACTGACCAGAAGAGTGGTGTCCAGTTCACCCGGCCTTTGGCGGTTAGGGGGCTGTACGTTAATGCATGGGCTGCTGGTTCCAGAAGGCGAATTGACGCACTCCTAGATATTGCTAAGCGCACGGAAATCAATGCTTTTGTAATCGATATAAAGGATGCTTCTGGGTACGTTAGCCACCACACTGAACTTGAGTTTGCGCATGATATAGGAGCGACCGAAGAGGTCAGGATTCCTGACTTGGCTGGGTTACTGGCTAGACTAGAACAGGAACAGATATATCCGATTGCCCGGATTGTGATAGCAAAGGACCCTATTGTTGCCGTAGCTCGGCCAGATCTCACTGTTCAAGACTCTGCTGGTGGGGTGTGGATTGATGGACAGGGCACGGTATGGCTGAATCCATATAAGCAGGACGTATGGGATTACCATATTGGGTTGGCCCGTGAGGTGGCCCAAATGGGGTTCCCTGAAATCCAGTGGGATTATGTGCGTTTCCCAGATGCTCCGCCCGAGGAACGCGAGCGAGCAACATATCCTGATTCAGGTGAACGCACTAAGACGGACGCTATTCGTGGATTCCTGAGTTACTCTCGCGTCCAGTTAGCAAGTGTAGATGCTAGGGTGACTGCTGACGTTTTTGGACTGACAACTTCAGCATATCGTGATGTAGGGATCGGACAAGTATGGGAGTCTTTCATTGATGTCGTTGATGCAGCGTTACCGATGGTATATCCGAGCCATTACTGGACGGGGAGTTTCGGGATAGATACGCCGAACGCGTATCCATATGAAATTGTTAATAGTGCGTTATCAGATGCGGTTCGTCGTTCAGCTCACGTAGAAGGGGCAGCGAGCACCATACCCTGGCTGCAAGACTTTACACTTGGAGACCCTCCGTATGGCTCTGAGGAGGTGCGCACCCAGATTCAGGCAACGTATGATGCGGGCATAAATGAGTGGATACTATGGAATCCAGGGAGCCGATATACAGAGGGTGCATTAGAGCCAATCGGGGGGTTTGGGGAGGAGCCCCTAATCCTCATTGGTAAGACTCTTGTCCCCGTGTCACTCAGGTGGGAACTATTAGACACTACCTTAGTGTCAGCTGACACATTACCCAAGAATCCAGGGTAGTATGATCATTGGGTGATTTGGACAGTCTTGTATGTTAGGGCACAGCCAGTAGAATCCACCTTGTAGGGAACTAAATAACTGCAGTGGCGAATTGGAGTTCATGGAGCTGGGAATAGATGCCATCAATAGAGAGAAGTTCTTGGTGTGTGCCTTGTTCTTGAAGCCTCCCTTTGTGAAGTACCAAGATTCGGTCTGCATTTTGCACCGTTGAGAGGCGATGTGCTATCACTAATGAAGTGCGGTCTTTGAGCAGTGCTTCTGTTGCTGATTCAATCTGTGCTTCAATCTCTGAATCCACAGAGCTCGTTGCTTCATCGAGCACGAGAATATCAGGGTCAAAGGCAAGCGCCCGTGCAAAACTCACCAGTTGACGTTCTCCGACCGAGAGAGCAGATCCGCGTTCTCCGACTGGCTGGGTGTAAGCGTTAGCGAGGCGCTCTATAAAATGCGATGCTCCGATTTTTTTAGCTGCCCGGCGTATAGCATCGTGGGAGATTTCAGGTGAACCTAGGCGGATGTTGTATTCCACATCTTGATTGAACAGGAACACATCTTGGAGTACGAGACCAATTCGGCTCCTTATATCTTTAATTCTCAAGTGCTTTATTGGCACATCATCAAGTAATACCTGCCCCTTGTCCACATCGTAAAAGCGCATCAGAAGGTTAATTACCGTAGTCTTGCCAGAGCCTGTATGGCCCACAATTGCCACCTTTTCACCAGGTGCAACAGTGAAACTCAAATTCTTTAGGATCCAGTCAGGATCTCCTCGCTTATCTTCTCCATATGCAAACCAAGTATCTCGAAATTCAATCCGGCCACGGATTTTGGTAGGCAGTAGGACTGGCTTAGCTGGATCTTCAATGATGTTTTCTTCGTCGAGTAGTTTGAAGATTCGTTCAGAGGATGCCATCGCACCTTGGAGCAAATTGTACTTCTCAGACAGATCCTGAATTGGTCTAAAGAACCGCCTGGCGTACTGGAGAAATGCTGCGAGGACACCGACAGTGATTGCTCCATCCAGAGTTCTAAGGCCTCCATACCAGATGATTAATGCAAGTGCTAATGCAGTAAAAAACTGAATAATTGGGAAGAATAGGGCGTAGTAGGTGATCGAGCGAAGGTGGGCGTCTAGATAAGATTGGTTGAGTTCTGAGTGAAGACTGGCCTGTTGCCTTTCTTTATTAAAGAGTTGGACAACCTGAATGCCTGTAAATCTTTCATGAATGAACGCATTGAGTCGGGCCACTTCACGTCGGATATCTCGGTAAGCGGTGCGGATTCTTGCACGAAAGACAAACGCCACAAAGAAGACGAAGGGGAGAACGCTAAAAGAGACTAGTGCGAGCCTCCAGTTCATATTCAACATCGCTACAACAATGAAGCTCAGTGTGAATACATCCCCAAAGACGGTGACAAGGCCAGAACTGAATAATTCATTCAGAGTCTCGACGTCATTCGTAATCCGAGTCATGAGTCGTCCTACGGGATTCCTGTCATATAATCGCACGTCCATATGCTGGAATCTTCGGAAAATCTTGGTACGCAAATCGTACATGACTGACTGACCGAGCCATGTTGTAATGATACCTTGTAAGTATGTGAGCATGGCCCCTAGTAAGACTGCTGCTATGTAGCCCGTTACTAGTAAGGCTAAGAAGTTTGTATCTCGGCTAGGGATTGCCTCATCGATGATGATCTGTGTCAACCATGGTCCGACGATTTGGGTGGCAGAAGCAAAGATTAGCAGTGTGATAGCCACTGCAACCTGCCACTTATAAGGACCGAGGTATCCAAGTAGACGCTTCATTAGGCGGGCGTCGTAAGGTTTACCTAAGATCTCTTCGTCAAGCGTATTTAATTCAGCCATCGGTAATCTGATCTACGGTGTAGTGCGCAGTGTATCTGGACCAGTATATCTCTCCGGCTAAACTCTTTAGGCACTTCCAGAGTTCTTCGGAGATGATATCGTAGAGTATGAGAGAACCAATCCGAATCCGCGGGGCACGGCAACATAATCTCAAGAACATTGATTTAGATCTGCCAAGGCGGTCTCTAACTGTCATCACTGGTCCATCAGGTTCTGGTAAGAGTTCACTGGCGCTTGATACGTTATTTGCCGAAGGCCAGCGGCGATATGTCGAGTCATTGTCTACTTATGCCAAGCAATTTCTTGAGCGCATGGAGAAGCCGCACGTAGATGCGGTCGAGGGTATTTCCCCTGCTGTAGCGATAGAGCAAAAGAACCCCACGAAATCTAGTCGTTCAACCGTAGGCACAGCTACAGAGGTTTATGATTATCTCCGCCTACTCTGGTCACGAGTGGGGCATACGTTCTGTCCTGAGTGCGATCAGCGAGTTCGTCCGGACACCGTGACTGAGGCCGCTGACCGGGTGCTTTCTCTTCCTGAAGGTACGCGCATCCAAGTCTGTTTCCCACTGCCCCGAAGTAGTGAGGTGACACATGACGCCATCGTATCTAGCCTGCGAGCGATGGGCTTCTTTCGACTTGTAGTGGATGGAAATCCAGCAGATCTCTCTAGTGCTGAATCTGCTGTTTCCGGTGGATTGAAGGCCGACTTGAAGGCAGCATCAGAGGTCTTGGTTGTGGTCGACCGTCTTAAAGTTCAGAAGAGTATCCTGGATCGACTGGCTGACTCTCTTGGAACATGTTTTATCGAAGGAGAAGGGGAGGCAATTGTACTAGCTGCAGTCGATGATAAAGGACAACCCTTGCTTTTCACTGAGCACTTTCACTGTCCAGATCATCCAGAGGTTGCATTCGTTGAGCCATCGCCACAGCTCTTCTCCTTCAATAGCCCGTATGGTACCTGCGAAACATGTAAAGGTTTTGGAGCGACGCTCGACTATGATCTAGACTTGATCATACCTAGTGAGGGAGTCTCTTTATCCGATGGTGCAATTGATCCATGGGCTAAGCCTCGGTATCGGCGAGAGCGAGAAAAACTGAAGGCTTTCGCACTCGACCGAGATATCTCCATCTATTCCCCATGGGTAGAGCTTCCAGAAGATTTTCGGAACGAGATCATTCATGGAGCCAAGGGATTCAGAGGGGTGATCCCATTCTTAGTTTCAAAAGAGAAGAAGCGCTATAAGCAGTACATCCGGGTTTTCTTGCGACAGTATCAGAGTCCGAACGTCTGTCGAGACTGTGGGGGTTCAAGGATTAGAGCAGAAGCCCGACAAGTAAAGGTCGGAGGTTGTCCTATCTCTGAAGTTTCCGGCTTTCCCTTGGAGGAGCTTGCCCTGTGGTTTGAGGATCTTCGCTTGCCTGAAATGGAAGAGCAGATTGCTGAAACGATTTTGGGTGAACTCAAGTCACGTGTCTCATTCCTATGTGATGTTGGCTTGGGCTACCTTGCACTAGATAGACAGACTCGAACACTTTCGGGCGGAGAGGTACAGCGGATTAACCTTGCTAACTCTCTGGGTGCGGCACTGGTTGAAACACTCTATATACTCGATGAACCTACCATTGGGTTGCACCCTAAGGATACCAGCGCCCTTCTTAGTTTAATCAAGCGTCTCCGTGATGCCGGCAACACAGTTGTTATGGTTGAGCACGATGCTCAAGCTATCCGGTCAGCAGATCATATTGTGGAGCTTGGTCCAGCATCAGGTGAACAGGGGGGTGATATCGTTTTTGAAGGCCCCCCTGATGAACTTGAGGCAGAGGACACCTCAACAGGACGATATCTATCAGGGCGCTCTAGCATTTTGTTTTCACAGGGCAGGCGTCGGGTCAATGGTTCATCCATTCATCTGCGAGGAGCACGACTTCATAACCTGAGAGGGGTTGATATTGAAATCCCATTAGGCACTCTGACGGCTGTCACAGGGGTATCGGGGTCAGGAAAATCAACTCTAGTGCATGACGTCCTTTACAGGGCAGCTGAGCGGGAGCTGGGTGGCATTAGCTCTGTTAAGGAGCACCTCGGTGAAGCACAGGGCGAATATAAAGAACTAAAAGGTCTTGCAGGCTTAGAGGACGTGATTCTTGTAGACCAATCTCCAATTGGACGGTCGCCCCGCTCTAATCCGGCAACCTACATCAAGGCCTGGGAACATGTGCGCAAACTTTTTGCTTCTGACCACTTAGCTAGAGAGAGAGGCTTTGGGCCGGGCCACTTCAGCTTTAACGTCAGTGGCGGAAGATGCGAGGTCTGTAAAGGTGCGGGCCAAGTGAAGATAGAAATGGTGTTCATGGCTGATATATATGTTGGATGTGACACTTGCGGTGGAGCTCGCTATAACCGAGAGCTTCTGGAGGTAAGGATCCGGGGTAAAAATGTGTCGCAAATACTTGATTTAACTGTGACCGAGGCGATCCGGTTTTTCATTCGGGAGAGAAAACTAGGGCAGAAGCTTTGGCAACTTGAACAAGTTGGACTTGGATATCTGCGTTTGGGGCAAGCCGCGACTACACTTTCAGGTGGGGAGGCTCAGCGGTTAAAAATAGCTCGAGAGTTTACTAGTGCGTCCGGTAAGAGAGGCAAGAAACTCTATATACTTGATGAGCCAACCACTGGGCTTTCGGGAGAAGACGTAGCGAAGCTATTAGAGGTATTAGATAGACTTGTAGGTAGTGGTAATACAGTTTTGGTCATAGAGCATAACCTTGATGTGGTCAGTGCAGCTGATTGGGTTATTGACTTGGGTCCAGGTGCTGGTATTCAAGGGGGCGAGGTGGTTGCGATGGGCACACCAGAGGCCGTAGCGAAAGTGCCAGAGAGTATAACTGGACGGTATCTAGTGGATTTGCTTAGTTAGAGAAAACGGATTGTTCAATAGGCCCAAGGCCTCTGATTAATATGGACTGGTAGTTCTCTGGAATGGTTACATATGTCGCTACTCCCACTGATCTCTGTTCTCCTCCCTGTTCGAAATGGAGAAGCGTATCTTCCTGAAGCCATTGCCTCGATTGAGGCTCAGACCTACAGAAAATATGAGGTTATCGCAGTTGATGATGGGTCAACAGATGATTCATTTGATTTACTTGAGCAGTGGGCTGAGAGAGATGGCCGGGTAAGGGTTTTCCAACAAGGACCAGAGGGGATTGTGTCAGCACTCGAACTCGCTCGAAGTCAAGCTACTGGTTTTCATCTAGCACGCATGGACGCAGATGATATTGCTTCCCCCTATCGCTTTGAGCTACAGACTCAATTGATGGAATCCGACAGCACATTAGTGCTCTGTGGGTGTGAGGTAGAGTACTTCCCAAAAGAGAATGTTAAGGACGGTGCCTTGCGATATCAGGAGTGGCTCAACTCCCCTGCTACATCTGAAGAGATTGCAAAAGAAGTCTTTGTTGAATGTCCATTGGCACATCCCGCGTTCTTTATGCGTGCCGATGCTATCGCATCGGTGGGAGGATATCGGGATCTTGGATGGCCGGAAGATTATGATTTACTCCTCAGAGTGTGGCGGTCAGGTGGGCGGCTAGCGAAGGTTCCTGCTGTGCTGATGCAGTGGAGAGAGACTCCACAACGATTATCTCGGACGAATCAACGGTATTCTCTTGATGCATTCCGCAGATGTAAGGTCCATCATTTAGTCTCTGCCTTTCCAACATCAGCTAGGGGTGTAGTGATTTGGGGTGCTGGACGAGTTGGTAAGGCTTTAGGCCGTGAGTTCACTCGAGTTGGGGTGCCTGTTGTCGCCTACGCAGATGTAAATCCTCGGAAAATCGGTCAGAATATACACGGTGCCCCGGTTCTGAACGCTGATGCAGCCGTTGGTTTAAGTGATGTTTTCCATCTTGCGTCGGTCGGCCAAGAGGGTGCTCGGCATGTGCTGAGAAAGCTCCTTTCCCGCGCAGGTTATCATGAACTAAAAAACTTCGTTGTCATGGCGTGATTTGATAGCAAAAAAGCGTTATTTTCCTGTGTCCTGAGAAGCATTTGTCAGGCGTGTTAATCGAATTCTCCAAAGCCATTAGGAAAGTTGCGCTTGCCAGACCTTTATCAGCTCAGTGAGTCCCTAAATAACGTAGTGGTTGCCAGGTGTTCTATATCACTTCTGGTACTGGCTAGAAGTGAACTCTAAAACTGAGCAGCTTGATCGGTTGAAGTACTTACTGCGTATGCGGCGGGTCTTCGTCTAATCTGTAGGATAGTGATCGTCCCCACATGCTACTAGCACTGCTAGGGTGTTAGTTAACGAAATTTTGGAAGGACAAAGTGTATGACTGAAGAGATCGAACTCGCGGAAGAGAATGGCCGAAACGAAAAGGTTTTATCTCGCCTTATAGAGGACGAAATGCGCGAGTCTTTCATCGATTACTCGATGAGCGTGATCGTCCAGCGGGCACTCCCTGATGTGAGAGATGGGTTAAAACCGGTCCATCGCCGCATCTTGTATGCCATGGGTGAGCTGGGACTAAGCCCGGGCCGACCATTCAAGAAAAGTGCGACGGTCGTTGGGGATGTGCTGGGAAAATATCATCCACACGGTGATTCTTCAGTCTACGATTCAATGGTTCGCATGGTGCAGGACTTCTCCCTCCGCTACCCACTCGTTGATGGACAGGGGAACTTCGGGTCTGTAGATGGTGACTCGGCAGCTGCCTATAGGTATACAGAGGCACGTCTTACACGTATGGCAATTGAGTTACTTGCTGATATAGATAAACAGACGGTCGACTTCATCCCAAACTTCGACGGAAGTGTGGATGAGCCATCAGTCCTACCATCTCGCGCTCCAAATCTTCTTATAAACGGATCATCTGGAATTGCAGTCGGAATGGCTACGAATATTCCGCCTCATAACTTGAGAGAAGTCGTTGCTGCAACAATTGGGTTAATCGATGATCCAGATATGCCGCAGGAGCAGCTAGAAGCTGCGATCCCTGGCCCGGATTTCCCCACTGGTGGTTTCATCTGTGGACAAGAAGGAATCCGGGATGCCTACCGGACTGGCCGGGGGCGTGTTGTTATGCGAGCTCGAGCAGAGGTTGAGACTGTACGAGATGACCAGGAACGGATCGTTGTGACCGAGATCCCCTTTATGGTTAACAAGTCAAGGCTGATAGAACAGATCGCTCAGCTCGTTCGTGACAAGAAACTCCCAGATATTAGGGATCTGCGTGATGAGTCAGACCGTGAAGGGATGAGGATCGTGATAGAACTTAAGCGTGATGCTGTTCCACACATTGTGTTGAATAGATTGTACAAGCACACGCAGATGCAATCGACTTTCGGAACGATTTTATTAGCTCTCGTTGACGGACAGCCCAAGGTCATGCAACTCCGTGAAGTCCTCCTTCACTTTGTGGATCACCGGCATGAAGTCATCATTCGTCGGAGTGAGTTCGATCTCGAACGCGCACTTTCACGGGAGCATCATCTAGAGGGTCTTAAGATTGCCGTCGATAATATCGATCAGGTTATCAAGATCATCCGCGGTTCAAAGGATTCAAGGGCCGCTTCTGCTGAGCTACGCAAATTATTCGATCTTTCTGAGTTACAGGCCAAAGCTATACTCGATATGCGCCTTGCTCGTCTCACGGGACTTGAGATTGAAAAGCTAGAAGCAGAGCTACAAGAGGTCCGAAAGGTGATTGAGGATCTCCGTGGAATTCTAGGATCAGAAGACCGCAGGATGCATATCCTAAAAGATGAATTACTGGCTGTCTCAGAGAAGCACGGTAATGACCGACGTACTGAGATAACAGCGGCGGTGGGGTCCTTCGACGTAGAGGACTTGATTGTTGAAGAGGACATGGTGATAACGGTTTCTCACCAGGGCTATGTAAAACGTATTCCCATCGATACGTACCGGGCTCAGCGTCGAGGTGGGCGAGGCCTTCGAGGTATGGGTACGAAAGATGAAGATTGGGTCGAGCATCTTTTTGTCGCTTCAACTCATGACTATCTCATGATCTTCACTCGAAGTGGACAGTGTTATTGGATCAAGGTGTGGGAAATCCCTGTCGGAGGACGGACGGCACGCGGCAAGCCAATCATCAACTTGCTGAACCTATCAGATGAAGAAGAGATAGCATCTGTGGTTCCTGTTCGTGAATTCTCAGAAGATAAGAATCTGCTTTTCTGTACACGACTTGGTATGATCAAGAAGAGTGCGTTGTCAGCGTACGGAAATGTCCGATCTGTAGGCTTGAACGCTATCAATATCAGAGAAGGAGATGAACTCATCGATGTCCAGATTACCTCTGGAGAAGATGAGATTGTCCTTGCAAGTAGGAACGGCAAGGCGATCAGGTTTGATGAAGGTGATGCTCGTCAAATGGGACGAGCTACAGCGGGAGTCAGGGGTTTGAGGCTAAACAAGGAGGATGTTGTTGTAGGGATGGTTGTGGTGCGACCAGACTCGACTTTGTTGGTAGTATCCGAGAAAGGGATGGGCAAGAGGTCAGAGGTTGACTCCTACCGTTTACAGAAGAGAGGTGGGAAGGGGGTAATCAATCTCAAGACAACCGATAAGAATGGATTGGTAGTAGCCGTTAAAGCGGTCTCAGAAGAGGAACAATTGATGGTGATTACTCGCCAAGGGGTTGTGAATCGTCAGCGGGTTTCGGAGATCTCAGTTATTGGAAGGGCTACGCAGGGAGTAAAGCTAGTGAATCTCGATGAAGGTGATGCCGTTGTGGATGTTGCCCGCGTAGTTTTAGAAGATGATAACGAAGATGCTAGAGAAGAACTAAGTGATGGAGCACCAGAGAATTTGAAGGGTGATGGAGCTGCGGAGTGAGTGACATCCTTCAGGGTGACGGGTTGGTGGGTCTCACAGAGGTGGAGGCTGCGGCACGTCGCCTGGCTGGGGTAGCCGTGCGCACCCCGCTTTTGCCAGCTGATCTGGTGTCTGAGGCGGTGGGTGCTAGGGTTAGGCTGAAGTGTGAGAACTTGCAGCGAGCCGGATCTTTTAAGATTCGCGGTGCCTATAACTTTGTTTCCCAACTGTCTGATGAGCAGGTTGCTTCTGGGATTATCACTTATTCGTCTGGGAACCATGCTCAAGCTGTTGCCTTATCAGGAAGATTGCGGGGTGTTAGAGCAGTGGTAGTGATGCCGACCACGGCTCCGAAAGTGAAGCGTGATGGCGCGGAGAGTCTTGGTGCTGAAGTGATTTATGAAGGTACAACATCACTTGAAAGGCGAGCTAAGGCTGAGGAAATAGCTCAAGAACAAGGCCTTGCCATTGTCCCACCTTTTGATCACCGCCACATCATAGCTGGGCAAGGTACAGTTGGGTTAGAGATTGCTAGAGAATGGCCAGACGTTGATTTGGTATTGGCCCCCATTGGTGGCGGTGGGCTCGCGAGTGGTGTGGCTGCATCGATTAAGAGACTTTTGCCAGCTGCCAGGGTTATAGGTGTCGAGCCTGTCGGAGCAGCCTCAATGAGGCAGGCACTTGATGAGCAGAGGCCGGTGGTTATTGATCAGATTGATACAATTGCTGACGGACTAGCACCTGTTATGGCAGGAGAACTCACCTATGAACATGCTGCTAACCTTATGGATGATGTAGTTACGGTTACAGATGATGCGATTCGTGAGGCTACGACACTCTTGGTTAGCAAGCAAAAGCTTATTGTGGAGTTCTCAGGTGCAGCAGCAACTGCTGCTCTGCTATCAAAGACAGTAGAAGCACCGGATGCGCGCGTTGCGGTTGTGATTAGCGGTGGAAATCTGGATCCCACCCTACTAGCAGGGGTGGCCTAGCCTTCAAATGCGGCGGGTTGCTTTTTTCGATATCGATGGCACTCTGGTTACTGGAGGACCTGCTAAGGATGCCTTCTGTGAGGCAATGATTGATACGTTTGGCACTATGGGCAATGTGGAAGAGGTAAGCTTTGGTGGTAAAACAGATCCACAAATTGCTAGAGAACTTCTAGTAGGATGTGGGTATCATTTCGAGCAGTTTGAGGAGCAATTCCCTTCCCTCTGGCAGTCTTATACGGAGCGACTAGAAGACAAGCTCGCTCGATGTCCGATGCAAGTATTACCCGGTGTCCGCGAACTCCTCAATGCTCTTAAGAGTATGGGCGAAATTGGAGTTGGCCTTTTGACTGGTAATATCGCCCGTGGAGCTGAGTTGAAGCTGAACTCAGCTGAACTCAGAGAGCACTTTGCTCTAGGCAGTTACGGTTCCGACCATGAAGAAAGGCATCACCTCTCAAAAATCGTCCTGGAGCGGGCTCGCGACATGTGGGACCCTGAACTCCCCTCAGAACATACAGTGGTCATTGGAGATACGCCCCGGGATATTTCCTGTGGGCTAGCTATTGGTGCACGTACGCTAGCTGTAGCCACCGGTAGCTTCACACCGT
>Ga0310344_10003401_pt1 | contig 11834 bp, 11 predicted proteins | sample HC15DNA20200_MG_FD_203801 | JGI IMG/M metagenome (GOLD analysis project Ga0310344, IMG submission 203801) | Marine microbial communities from station ALOHA, North Pacific Subtropical Gyre - HC15-DNA-20-200_MG | ecosystem: Environmental > Aquatic > Marine > Oceanic | place: Pacific Ocean: North... | reverse complement strand
ATTCGAGTCAATTGCATAGCTCCGGGTTCCACTGCTACACCCCTTGTAGCGAAGGCGCATCTAGACGACCATGATGCATTAGATAAATTGGAGCAGGCCCTTGCAAGCAATGCTCCTATCATCGGAAGGCCCGGCAGGCCGACCGACGTAGCTAACGCCGCATTGTATTTAGCATCGGAGGAATCCGGGAATACAAATGGGCATTGCCTAGTAGTTGATGGTGGAGCAACGACAGGGTCAAAACCAGACGACCCACCGTACTCAACGCCACAGGAATTTTTAAGAGAAGGCGGAAAGTCAGGAATATAGGATGGTTAAAACTTACTTTTGCACACTGGGAATCGCTTTGATTGAGATGAATTTGGTTTTCACTGAGACATCAAGGGTCACAAAGTAAGTGAATATAGGTTTAATTCCTCAGAAATGGGCTCGTTTAACTCCTAGTAATGAAGCGGTAATTGATGCCACAAACAATAAGCGAATCACATATGCCCAATTTGATTCTCTTATCAACAGACTTGCTAACGGGATGCTGAGTAAGGGACTGGTAAAAGGCGACCGTGTTGCAATCCTGAGCCAAAACTGTATAGAAAATCTCGCTACTTTCTATGCATGCGGACGTATCGGCTTAATAGCCCAACCAATGAATTGGCGACTTTCAATTCCTGAATTAATTCGAATTATCGAAAACGGTTCTCCTAGGATACTTATTTCCCAAGACTCCTTTTCGAAGCAACGATCTGAAATTGTTAAGGAAAACGGCTTTATTGAATTCTCATATGAGTTTGGCGTTGACGGAGACGGTAGCTTTGAAGATCTCGTCAGCGAGAACTCGGAGTTAGAACCGAAAGAGTCTGACCTTGTAGGTAATGACGACCCCTTCCTTATTCTCTACACAGGTGGTACAACTGGAGAGTCAAAGGGGGCGCTTCATTCCCACTCATCTGTTTGGCACGGAATGCTGAACCAAACCGTCGCTGAAAGAATAGTTCCTTCAGACGTTTATATGCTTACCGGACAAATGTTTCACATACCAGTTGTACTGGCTATGAATTATCAAGCGCACGGGTGCCCTCTTGTCTTGATGAATTTTGAGCCAAAGTTGGCCCTTGAATTGATTGAGAAAGAGAAAGTCTCAGCCTTCCTAGGGGTTACAACGATGCTGAACTGGATGATGGCTGAAGATGGATTTGACGACTACGATCTTAGTTCTTTGCGAAATATTCAATATGGCGGCGGACCTATGCCCAGCAGAGTCATTTCAGAGGCTCTAGCAGCTTTCCCCTGCACTCTTATTCAAGGGTATGGGCAAACGGAAGGTACTACGATGACTTTTCTATCTCAAGAAGACCACATACGGGCGATCGGAGAGGGATACCGAGTTGACCGTCTTAGATCCTGCGGGAAAGAAGGGTTTGTGACTTCTATCCGAATTGTTGATCAGGAGGGAAATCCAGTTCCCAAGGACGGCAAGACCCCTGGAGAAATTATCGTGAAATCTCCAGCTAATATGATTGGCTATTTCGAGCGTCCAGACCTTACAGCAGAAACCATTCGCGACGGGTGGATGTGGACAGGCGATATCGCTACTTGGGATGAAGACAGCTACTGTTTTATAGTTGATCGCGCTAAGGACATGATCATTTCTGGTGGTGAGAACATATACTCTGCCCAAGTGGAAGAGGCCATAGCAAAAAATGATGCGGTTCTTGAAGTAGCAGTTATAGGTGTGCCTGATGATGAATGGGGAGAATCCGTGAAGGCATTTGTGGTGCTGAAACCTGGTCGAACTGCCAGCGACACTGAGATAATCCAGACGGCCAAGGAGAATCTTGCAAGTTACCAAAAGCCTAGAAGCGTGGAATTTGTTGATGCACTACCTAAGGCCGCAACAGGGAAGATACTTAAGCGCGAGCTTCGGAGCAATCATTTCTAGTGGATTTCGATCCCGATAATCCTCTATGTTTCAAGTTCTTCTGCAATCATCTCACGTAGTCGCACTTTTTGAATCTTCGTTGCAGACATCGGCCACTCTGTGATGAATCGAACATGGTGAGGTATTTTAAAACTGGCGATTTTACCTTTGCAGTATTCGGTTATCTGATCTTCTGAGAGATCAGCGCCCTCTGCGAGCTGTATATACGCAGCAGGTACTTCCATGTACTTTTCGTCAGGAGCCGATACCACTTGTGCCAGAACAACCTCAGGGTGTCCAGAGAGAAGGCCCTCAATTTCAGCCGCTGCTACATTCTCTCCACCTACTTTCAGCATATCTTTCAATCTGGACTTGTAAGTCACTCTTCCTTCTTCATCGAGTGAACAAATATCCCCAGTTCTAAACCAGCCATCTTCTGTAAATGCAAGTTCGTTCTTTTCTGGATCTTTGTAGTACCCCTCAAAGAGGCAATAACCTCGAACAAGGATTTCGCCAGATTGATCTGGTCCCAAGATTTCATCCGTCTCGATATCTCGAATTTGCACTTCAATTCCGCGAAATGGTTTTCCGCTCGTCTGAGTCCGTTTCTCAAGGCTGTCGTCAACGTCCCCGAAACATGAAACGCCGCCACATTCAGTCATTCCATATGCACTTATTTGGGTAGCATTCGGCATTCTTTCTTGCATAGACGCAAGCATTTTCGCCGGACCGACATTATTTACAAGTCGAATTTTCAATTTATCTGGATCATAGTTTGGGTGATTAAGTAAGGCTTCCGTGATTGTTGGAAAACTTGCGAAATTCACCGTAGCCTTTTCTCTTTCCATATATTCGATAGCCAACCCTGGCTCGAAATATTCCATAGTTAAGAGCGCAGCACCGGCATCCATACATGCAAGGAGAGGAAGAACGAAACTCATGTGAAACATTGGCAATGGATCCCACATGCGATCGTCCCTGCCTAGAAAGAACCTAGTTCTTCCCGCTTCAAGCGCAGGCCTAACGAGAGCCTCATGAGAAATTGGGCAACCCTTCGGCATAGCTGTGGTTCCAGATGTGTACATCATCATGGCAATATCACGCGTAGCAATCCGAGATCGAGACAGTTCAACTGCAGCTTCAGTCGTAGCTGATGCCATTTCTTCAAATGATTCTTGACCCATCATCCCAGTAGGCGAACGCTCACCAAAAAGTACAATATTCTTTAGCAAAGGTGCATCATCCATATTCAACTCAGTCGCATCCTCTTGCCCGGCAAGATTAGGAAAAGCCTCATCAAGGAGGGCTACGAAATCTACATGCTCAACGATCCGATCGGTTGTAAATAGGATTTTGATATCTGCGTTTTTAATAACGTAGTTTAATTCTCGAGCTTTATAGCGGGCGTTAATTGGCACAGGCCAAGCCCCCAATAATTGTGAACCGAGAAAAATATCTACAAATTCCTGACAGTTAGACATAAGAATTCCGACATGGTCGCCTTTACCGATACCTAATGCTGCTAGCGAGCGCGCTGACATCACTGCCCGGCCATACAGTTCCGAGTATGTGATATCAAGATCTGGAAAGAGAATAGCCTTATCATCTCCCGCTCGATTCACTGCACGCACCAGCAAGTCTGGAACCGTATAAACGTCTGCAATTTGATTCATAGCAATCCTTAATCTTGCAAGATAGAAAAACCACCGGCAAGCTAGATGTATGGAAAACGAAGCAGCCCACCGGACCACTTCAGAAGTAGCTGAAAATCATATTAGTGCAGTTTTGGGTGGAGACCCCAAGCAGATGGCAGACGACTACGCCGAGCACGCGATTCTTGAACGAGGTGGCGTTACTTATAGAGGAAAAGGCAAGATACAAGAATACTTTCGCACCGTCCCTAAACGTTTAGGTTCCGCTCAGATATTTTTTGACAAATTAATCATCGAAGGAGACAAAGCAACCTTCTTTTGGCGAATGGTTGACGACACACTTATCGCATCAGGACAAGATATTCTAACCATCCAAAACGGAGAGATCACACATCAGGTCGTGCACCTCGATTCTGAGGACTTTTGAGACTACCTAATGAAGTTAGTCTCGGCCTTCCATAATTCCATCTGCACCTGGAAGCCACGATGCGACTCCTGATACAGGTAGTGCACAGATAACCGATTCAACTATTTCGGCTTCGCTTGCTCCAGCATTCCTAGCGCCATTCGCATGAACATTCACGAAACGCGAAGAGAATTCAGCTGCGTTTACTGTGCAAAGAAGCAGTTCGACGTGCTTAGCATCAAGTAAATTCTCAGCTAAAGAGAATTCTCGCATAAGAACGTATCCTTCAAGTGCCCTTGGAGCTTCTTCGGCCATAAGCTGCACGTAAGTTGGAATGAATCCGAAATAGCCTTCGAAGTACTCCAAACACGCATCTTTGTCTAATTCAAAATTTGGAGAAGGTTCTTTCGGATCTCCGATCTCTTCCCCATAAAGATCATTCACAGCAGCAGTAAACTTTGCGTAAACACTCTCACCTCTACTAATAAACACTGTTAATGCAGCTCCACGAGCGTCATTTAGCGACAACCCTAGATCTTTCGAACGACCAAGTTCTTTCGTGAGTAGTGAGTCGTGCCCCTTAACTGCAGCTGCTGCTGCCATATATAGCGCCTTAGCCCAAGCAGGAACAGCGCCGTCACGATCTGTCACATCTCGAACTCTCGCATACCCTTCAGCGAACTTGTGTGACATCGCAGCAACCTCACCGGATAAAAGAACATCACTTCCTAAAGTATTGTGGTCAGAATTTGTAGACATATTTCCCCCTATCAAAGCGAGTTTACTTCACCACCATCGGCAACGAAACACGAACCCGTTACGAATCCAGATTTATTAGAAACAAGATAGGAAACTAAAGATCCAATCTCGGACGGTTCACCCATTCGCCGAAGCGGAATTTTTCGTAAACGTGCTTCTAGAGTTTTATCATCCTGCAAAACTGCTGATTGGGCATCGGTTACGAATGCTCCGGGTGCAACAGTATTGACCCTTATTCCAAAACGAGCCCACTCAGCTGCAAGCGCTTCCGTCAATCTCATCATCGCGCCTTTGGAAGCGGAATAACCAACAAGCAAAGCCTTGCCTTTAAGGCCAGAGGTCGATGCGATATTTACTATCGAACCTTCAATTCCGCTTTCAATAAAGTATTTCGCAGCTTCCTTAGCAAGAATCGCGGGAGCAAAGACATTTACCGCAAAAGTCTTTTCCATAATTTCTATGTCCGTCTCAACAAATTTCCCAGCAGGAGCAATTCCAGCATTGTTCACCACTGCAGACAAAGACCCAAAAGTTTCAAGAGCAAAATCAACAAGCCCTTGTACCTCGTTACGATTTTCCATATCTGCGACACAAACAGCAATTCGGTCAGGAGCGTATTTGGAGATTTCTTTAAGCGCACTTTCTGACCTTGCAGCAGCAATTACGGATGCTCCTTCATCGACAAGATCTTTTACTATCGCCTCACCGAGCCCTCTACTAGCTCCGGTAACGATGACCACCTTATCTACAAGGTTAAGATCCATCTCCAAGCTCCTTCACAAGTCGTGATGCAATCCCCAATCGCAAAACTTCTGACGCCCCTTCGTATACTCGCATTGGGCGCGCCTGCCTGTAATATTTTTCGATTTTCGAACCTCTAATTAAACCCCAACGCCCCATAGACTGCACGCATCTATCAACCACTCTTGTGGCAGCTTCGGTTGCTGTTAGTTTTGCCAGAGAGGAACGATCCAAGTTTCCTTCCGGATCATCTGCCGCCATTGCAGCAGTTTGATAAGTCAGCAGCCGTGATGATTCTAGATCAGACCATGAATCGGCTAACAGAGTCGCAACCGGCCCATGTTTAGCCAGCGGTCTTCCGAATTGCTCTCTCCCAGAACAATGACGGACCGCTTCTTCAAGAGCTCCTTGCATCAAACCAACAGCAGCTCCAGCAACAGAAATTCGAAACACAGAGAGAGTGGCCAACACATGACGAAATGCTGCACCTGGCTCTCCCAACCTGGAAGATTCAGGGAGGACAACATTGTCAAACGACAACTCACCCAGAACATGTGGAGCAATTATTTCGGGAGAAGGCGAAACCGTTAACCCCTCGATATCCGCAGGCACAAGAAACAACGAGTACCCATCTCCTTCTTTCGCTAGCGTCGTATAGAAAGAAGCTGAACCGGCGTTAGAAATGAACGATTTTGCCCCATTTAAGATCAAGCCGTCATTTGTCAATTCAGCTTTTGTATTGATTCCCTTAAGGTCAGATCCAGCTATAGGTTCGGTCAAAGCAAGTGCTGCCAATGCATCACCTTTTCCTACTGCAGGAAGCCATTCTTCTTTTTGGGACTCAGAGCCGGCACGAGAAATCGCGTAACTTCCAATGCCCTGCAACGCAAATAGCGAATCTAAATGAGACGAGGTCTTCATAAAAACCTCACGAGCTAGACACACCGCAAGAGGATCTACTTCATCGAACCTTCCGCCGTAAGCAGCTGGAACCATGAGATTCGAAAGGCCACTTGAACGGAAAGCATCTAAAGTAGGAGCGTGCATTACGCTTGATTCATCAGCTTCGATCGAGAAAGGTTCGACCTCGTTAGCTAGCGCTCGGCATTCATCAATCATTTGTTTATGAGCAGAGCTTATTTCGATTGGTAATGACACCTAGCCTCCAGTCAATCACGTCAGCCTTGATATGTTACTTGCATTATTGGCGAAGCGGAAGTGAACTTACATAATGACAGGATGAAATCTCCAAGGTACACTGTTTTAAAGCCCCAAGGAGGATCTACCTATGACAATGACCGAGACCCACGTAGACAAAAATGAGCTCGCCGAAATGACTCCAGAAGAGTTTGTAGGCTTAATCAGAACAGAGTGCATGAAACCAGGACGGGGAATGCATAATCACCCGTTCGTCACTGGGCTTGAAGCTGGTACCATCACCATTCCTCAACTTCAATTATTCACAGAACAGTTCTATCTTCACATTTCAAAGATGCTTCCTTGGATTGGTGCAATCTATGTTCGATGCCCCCATGAGGAAGTTCGAACGGCATTGGTAAAGAATCTTGCAGAAGAATGCACCGGATATGAAACTCAAACCGATGCACACCCTGAGCTCCTACTACAATTCGCCCAAGCCCTTGGATCTGACACTGATGCGATCAAGGCAGCTGAACAAAGACCAGCAGGACGAAGAGTTACTGACTATTTCGAATTTATGGGCCTCTGCCGTGAATGGTTCGTCCCTCTATCCGCAATAGGAATTGGACTTGAATCCTTTGTACCAGAAACATTTACGCGAATGGTTGCTGCCTTCAAAGACAACTACGGAATGTCGGATCAAGATGTCATTTTTTGGACTATGCACATTCTTGCTGACCAAGACCATGGAGACGAAGGAATAGAGATGGTCGAAAATTACGCAATTACCGGCGAAGCGAGAAAAGCAGTGTTTGATGGCACCGTCGAAACCAGCAGGCTTTTTCATGATCTTTGGATGATTTACGAACAAGCATAACTCACCCACAAAGGACTCCTCTATGGAAACTTCTACCGACCCAAGAGACCAGAAAGCTCACGACACTCCTGAAATCATTGCAGAAGGACTCAACCGGAGAGGACACGTTGTAACTTCATGGGAGAAACTCGGACAAGTCTGGATGGAGGAAACAGGTATTGAGACAACACAATACCGGATCGGACTCCCTACCGAAGACTCTTCGCCTACGGTCTTCAAAGTCTATTTTCCTCCAAATTGTAGAGTGGAAGCCCATACCCATCCATGCGACTATTCAGAAATTATTCTTCAGGGAAGTCAGAAAGTCAGCGGGAAGTGGCTCCATGAGGGAGACATAAGAATCGGATTGGCCAATCGTGGCTATGGACCTTTGATTGCCGGAGATGAAGGAGTCACTGTATTAGTAATCTTCAAAAATGGCCATTGGCTTCCAGTCCAAATTGGTGCCGGTGATGGAAGCACCATAAACGCTGAGAAACTTCTTCAAGAATATAGCGCCGCTGATTCGGGCCCTGTCGGAACTCAATAAGTTATTGCCCTAGTCGGACATAGGACTGCAGCTTCTTCAAGCACATCAGCGTATTTAGTATCAGGTTTATCAATCAAGACTTCGCCTAAGTCATCGTCCCCTATAACAAAAATCTCGGGCTCCAAACGAACACAATACCCGGTCCCTTGACAAATAAGTTTGTCAATCTTGACATGTAGTTCGGGATTTGACATTTGTAGTTATAAATTCCGTAAGATCACAGGAAATGTTCCATATGCGTCGTGATAGCTTAACTCTGTAAATGCCGGCATTTCAGCTGGATCTAACTCGATACCAGCTTCAAAAAGCGCTAATGCGATGTTTACCAACGTTCCGTCAGTTCCTTCATCTCCATCCGTCCTTGCAGAAAGTCCAGTAACTAATGTGCGGCCGATACAAGTATGCTCTCCTCCGCCGAATGCGAACCCCCATGGTTTAACTCCATCAGCTTCTCGATAAGGGTCAAATGATTTTGCATCCTCACCAAAGACTGAAGTGTCACGATTCGCTGGGGTGAATAAACATGCGACGCGCTCCCCTTCAGCTATTTCTGTTCCATCACTTAGGACTACGTCCTTTAATGCGATTCTTAGCAAAGCAGGAGAGGGCAAATGAAGACGTATCGCTTCATGTCCTGCACGTTTTAAAAATTCCCGATCAAATCTCTTTTCGAAGTCTTCGGGATGTGCTTCAAACCACTCGTGGAGATGCATCATCATATGCGGAACGGCATGCGTGGTCGTTTGACTTGAAGCAACTGTATACAAGGTCGCTTCCCTTAACGGCAATTCGTCATCCCAGTCGTCGTTCCAATGAAGATACATCAAAGTGAGTAAATCTCGAGGTAGATCATTCTCAGAAATATCACCTGCTTGGAATGCCGAAATAAGTTCACGGCGACGCTCTACGGATGGCCCATAGAATTCTTCGACAAACCCAGCTCGTATCTCTAGGATTCTATCAATAACCTCACCGTGGTCTTCGGTTGACCATTCAACGGTTGCCCCGGTTCCTAATTGTTCAACATACGTTCGAAAGGCATCTGTACGCTCGGGAGTGTCCACTCCATCTATCCCAGTTGTGACGGCAGATATTCTAGCCAGCATATTGCGGACTAGCAGACAAAGATCTGCTCGGACAATTCCGTCTTCGCCTCTATTTCGCTCACATTCCTCAAGGGATTTAGCTATTAATGGGAGTAGCTCTTCTCGTTCATAATACTCAAGAGCTTCTTTACGGAACAGCGGCGCTTCAAGTCTTCGCCGGTCGAAATGTTCTCCATGGTCAATAGTTAGTAGCGACCTACCAAAGAACGGCTGGCTTTCCTGATGAGAACCCTGCCGAAAATCTTTTGACTTTAGAATTTCATCCACAGATTTGTAATCAACGAAATGTTGGATGCCCACGATATGCGGGGGCGGTTCCATATCTCTTATAGTTTCCATATCTTCTCCAATCTTCTGCGTCAGATTAGTAGTTTGGAAATTAGCATGCGAACTAGCTATTAGTCCACACTCAATATCGCTGCGTTAAAATATTGCGCCCCGGAGCCAGCTCCAGTAACCAAAGCTGTCTCAGCTTTTTGCACTTGCCCCGTCCCAGCGGTTCCTCGAAGTTGCTGAACTGCTTCGACAACCTTTAGCGTTGGCCCTCCCCAACCTGTGTGGCTAAAAGACAGCAAACCGCCGTCTGTGTTTGTCGGATAGTTCCCATTAAGTCCAATTCCATTCTCATGAATAAACTCAACTCCTTCGCCTTCCTCGCATAAACCCATGACTTCAAATTGTCGAACAACTTCCCAAGTGTTTATATCGTAAAGTTCGAAAAGATCTATGTCCGTTGCTGTTAGACCTGCAGTAGAAAAAGTCCGTGAGAAGGCGTCTTTGCCAATGTTTCCTACTTCATCGTAACGAGGGGGGTTCACATATTGCTGCCTGTACCATTCGGAGCTCCCAGACAGAATCTTTACAGGCTTATTGGGACAATCTCTAGCCCTTTCACTACTTGTAACTACGACTGCTGATGCACCTTCTGTCGCGAGACAAAGATCGAGAAGGTGAAATGGCTCGCAAATAAGTGGAGAGTCTGTAATATCTTCAGCTACATATGGGCCACGGCCATACATGACCGCCTTAGGATTAACCGATCCGGCATTTCGGATTGTGGCTGCTATTTCAGAGAGCCGATGTCGATTTGGTTGATATCGTTGGAAATACACTTGTGCGATAAGTGCGAAATGCGCTGCAGTGAATAGCCCCCAAGGTGCTACAAATTCATTATCCGGGCGCGTGTACGAGGCCAAATTGGAATTACCTAACACTCCTGCCTGCCCGCCAAAAACGACAGCAACTTCACACAATCCAGCTGAAATAGCAGCTGCTGCATCGAGCACACCTGGAACGCCTTGAGGATACGTGTCGCCGACCCAACGGAAGGAAGAACCGAAAATTTCTGTCCAATCTACAACACCAGGATCAAATGATGTCCCTCCGGGCCCAGGCCAACGAGCAGCGATTCCATCAATATCCGATAATTGCATCCCTGCATCTTCAAGCGCTAATTTCATTGCTTCAACACATATTGAAATACTCGTTGAATTCAGTGACTTGGCCTGGTCTGTTAAGCCGATACCAGCTATCGCAGCGTTGAGCGCCATTAGACTTGCCTACCTTCTCCCCAGAACTTTTCCCTAATAACGTTCTTAGCGATTTTACCTACTGCGTTTTTCGGGAGGGAGTCCCAGATTTCGACACGTTCAGGTATTTTTATTGACGTGAGTTCCGAAGTTCGACAATGGAGTCTAAGTTCGTCGCTTTCGACTGATGCGCCCTCTTTAAGTGCCACTATGGCTATTATTGCTTCGCCCCATTCTGAATCTGGAACACCTATAACAGTTGCTTCAAGAATTTGATCGTGTCTGTACAAAACATTTTCTATTTCTGTAGGGGCAATATTTAAACCACCTCTAATAATCAGATTCTTTTTCCGATCGACAATGAAAATGAATCCATCTTCGCTCACTTCCGCAATATCACCTGAATGCATCCATCCATCAACCAGTACTTCCTGAGTTCGTTCTGGGTCTCTGTAGTAGCCCTTCATCACATGAGGTCCAGCAAAAATGACCTCACCCCTTTCCCCTATTCCAACGTCATCCCCAGCTTCATTTACTACTCGGACTTGAACCGCATATGAAGGTTGCCCACATGATGCAAGTAACTCCGGATGTTCGTTCAAACCGTTCAGATGATCTTCCTTTCGGAGAATTGTTCCAATTGAAGCTATCTCAGCCATACCATACAGCTGATTAAAAATAGATCCGAAACGATCGATTAGCTCACGAAGCCTATTTGGTGAGATCGGAGATGACCCGTACCCCAACGTCACTAGTCCCCCAAGCTGTTGATCGAGATCACGAGGAAGCCTATCTAGAAGCCTCATAAGTTGTGTGGGAACAAGAAAGCTATGGGTTACACCTTCTTCTTCCACTTCGCGAGCAAATCCAATTGGGTCAAAATTTCGGCTATCTCTAAACGCCATTGCTGCACCTATAGTCAAGCAGGGAACAATCGTAATATTTACGCTCGAATTATGCGGAATCTGGATTAGATACCTAGTATCCGCACCTATCTCATACTCCAAACATGCCACTGTGGCATGCTGAATAGCCCGTGCATGATCGAAGAGAACTCCCTTTGGTCTTCCTGTCGTTCCGCTGGTATAAACAATGCAAAAATCATCATCATGTCGAACTTCATGAAGAGAATCAGGAACAGAGTCAGGCATAGAAGAGATTGCATCTATCCATTGATCTG
>Ga0310344_10003400_pt1 | contig 11834 bp, 10 predicted proteins | sample HC15DNA20200_MG_FD_203801 | JGI IMG/M metagenome (GOLD analysis project Ga0310344, IMG submission 203801) | Marine microbial communities from station ALOHA, North Pacific Subtropical Gyre - HC15-DNA-20-200_MG | ecosystem: Environmental > Aquatic > Marine > Oceanic | place: Pacific Ocean: North... | reverse complement strand
GTATACGGACCTGAAGTTGTTCGCTGGATTGTATGCCGCGGCGCAGACGATCGCCGCACGTAGATCGAACGAAATCTGAAGTGCTCCACAAGCAAGGTTGTTTGTGGCTACAGAAGTGTGATGCTGCTGGCCATACTTCCCATTCACGGGCCGGCACTCTCCTGCCTCTCTAGCCAACGAGCGACGCCTGGGATTCCGTGGAGCAAGTTGGCCCAGGATGACCATCCACGTCAACGACCAATCACATGGACGGTCGTCTCTGAAATCGCCGGATACTTTCCATCTTGTAGCGCCGTGGCCCGAACGATCACTGAAAACTCACCATACAGCTTCGGGTCAGAAGTCGTGCGCACCGGAAAAACATGATCGCCCACAGTCGCTAACATCTGCGGGTCGGCCGCCACCAATCCTTCCAGCGCGGCCGGTGGGATAAGTTCAACCTTGACCGATTCGGGAAGCTTGGCCGAGCGCACCACGGAGACTGGAATCGTGAACGTATCGCCAGGATGAAAGTAAAGCATCTCTTGGGGTTGGGAAATCTTTAACAATGCTCCCTCCAACGACATCGTAATGCGGCCGCTCATACGGTTTAGTAAATAACGAGGATTGCCCTGGGGGTCTTCTACGACCGCAACCGCATTACAGACCAAGCGTGAAGTACGAGTCGTTTCCAACCACTCTGGGGCGAATACCGGATAAAATAATCGATCGACCTCTGGCGGTACGGTCATTTCCGGTCCTCGGATCCCTTGACGATGTCGCACTTGGGCGGACGTCATTTCTAAATGTACTTCGCCCGTGAATCCTTCCAGCCGTTCAATGATGACTTCTGCAGGGAACGTCGTGCCGGCGTGAACGGCCCGTGAACCATCTTTTTCAACTGGAGTCACCGTACAGCGCGGCTTCATCGTACTGCAAAACATAAACGGTTCGGCCCGATGCCTAATCTGCTTCCCCTCCACATCGGCAGTCGCTGTCAACGTCACCATCGTGGCCAGTGTGGCTCCATCGGCAGCCGACTCTAAAGGAATCTTGAGTTCACTTTGATCGGCTGCCAGCAAGAGATCTCCAGAGGCTTGCACGGCAGGAGGTAAGCCCGCCAGCTCACACTGAATCGGAGTATTCAAACCACTTCGTCGAACCACTTTGACAACCAATTCACCCTTTTCGCCCACCACCAAATTCATATTAGGCAAAGCCTCCAGCGCGAAATCGGGCAACTCGTCCGCTGGTCTGGCAACCGTCAACCGAAACAGCCCTGTTTGATCGCTGCTGTCGCCAGAGAGGTCATGTACGAGGATGCGATAGATACCATCGGTCGGTGCTGTCACCACCAAACCGGCATCAGGCGTTCCGGGCAAGTCATCGTTTTCAGCGATGGTCTTACCATCGGGGCCGATGACCGTGAGCAACGGATCAAGCGTGGAACCAATCTCTTTTGCACTGACAGCAATCTGCCACGCTTGATCTTTCGTGGCCTCGAACTCGAATTCGGCAGACTTGACTGCGTTCAGCAGAACGCCAGTCACCGAGAAGGGTGGCATGAGCCTGGGCATCGTGATGTCTTCATCAGCAACGACAATCTCGTCTGACTGTTCATCCACAAGCAGCGCAAACGGTTGGCTTTCGCCGAATTCAGTTTCGAGCCGGTAATCGAATCGGTCCACGGTGGAATCGTCAGGGAAAGTCACCTCGCGCCTGGTCGACTCCAACTTTGCTTGCCCCGAGTGCACACCAATGCCCACAAATTCCACCGAAAGTGTTTCACCACGCCGTCCGGCGGCAGGTTTCGCTCCCAGCACTCGTGGCCCTCGCCGTACATCCAGACGATAGACATAAGAACGATTGCCGCGATAGTCAACGTCGTGGACTTTGGCGATGTAGGTGACACCGGCTGTTGCAGCAAACGTTAGCACGGGCGAGCGACCATCCGTGCCGACCACATCGGCTACGAGTTCTTGTGTCGCCGCATCCACGATGATGAGGCTTCCATCGATGGGGCGTGCCACCCGAGTCTCCAGATAACACGTCACAGGCCCTCCCTGCGGGACAACAAACTGGTACTGATCGACTTCTTCGTTATGGCGCAACTGACCAGATACCGAAACCGGTAGTTCGCCCAAATCTTGTGTTTCATCACTCTCTGACTTTTCAACTACCACACGTTGTGCTGCGACAAAGAATTTTGCCACACCACTCCCACCGTTCGCATTGGCAACTTGCCAATGTATGGGACCGGACGGCATGTCTGCCGGAATGGTTATCTTCGCGGCAACTTCACGAGGCAACGGTAATGCGGCACTAAAACTACGCCCACCAAACCAATAAGGAGGCTCCGGCACAATGATTGGCCCGGGAGGGCCTAAGATTTCCATTTCGATGCGTTGGTCGTGAATAAAGAACTGCATATCGGGCGTCCAATCATACCCGCCAAGTCGAACGTCAACGGTCGTGCCTGGCGCGGCAGCCGCGGGAAAAACATACCCGACGGTGGGAGCCGTTTGTGCGTGGGCAGGCATGCCGCACGCGAAAAGCAGGCATGCGAGAACAAACATCACGATCCTGCCGGGGATTATGTGTTGGTTAGGATGTGCTGTCATGAAACGTCGCATACCATTCGCGGATAATAGATTGGACCCGTATCCGAGCGTTCTGTAGCCGCGTCGGGACCCCATCCTACGCGACCAGACCGGGAATTAGCCTACCACCTTCCAAGATTGGAACAGGCCTACCCAATGGTGTGTAATGGGTTTTGGTGGTGTCGATTCCCATTTGCGTAAGGATCGTATGTAAGACGTCGTCAACACCATACGGCTCAGTGATCGGCAAAGTTCCTTTTTCGTCGGTGGCTCCGAGAACTTGTCCCGGAATAACACCACCACCAGCAAACAGTACGCTCTGTACCTGAGACCAGTGGTCGCGTCCGGCACCGGCGTTGACTTTAGGTGTTCGTCCCATTTCGCCCATCATCACGACGAGCGTGGTATCCAAGAGACCACGGCGTTCGAGATCGGTAACCAGCGCGGCAAATGCCATATCCGCGCTCGGAATCAAATCATGCTCCAAGCTGGGAAAACAAGTAAAGTGAGTATCCCAACTGCCGTGATCAATTCCAATGAATCGACAGCCTGTTTCGACCAGACGACGCGCCATCAAAGCACATTGACCTAGCGTGTTGTACCCATATTCGGCGCGCAGCCATTCCGGTTCCCGACTGATGTCGAAAGACTCTTGGGCACCGGGCGAAGTCACCAAGTCAATGGCCTTTTCATAGTATGTGGACATCGCCCCCACGCGTGCGCTTTCCTCAGCTGACTGCTGAAGATTCTCCATCCGCGCCAACATTTGACGGCGAAAATCGAATCGTTCCACACTGATACCATCTGTCAATCGCAAATCCTTGACTTCAAAATCCGGTTGAACGGGGTCTGTTCCAATCACGAAGGGTGCATAAGCGGCACCATAAAAACCCGGTCCGCCTGCCGCCATGATGTTAGGCAGGTTCACATAGGGCGGTATGTCCGTCATAGCCCCAAGCTCACGAGAAACAATAGACCCAATCGAAGGATAGTGATCATTGAAAGGAAAAAACCCAGCTTGCCCGTCCCCAAAACGAGCTCGGCGACCGGTCATCAAGTAGTGGTATCCGGTTTGGTGACCATTATCACCATGACTGTGACTTCTAAGAATTGTGAACTTGTCAGTGATGTTAGCGCAACGGGGACAATGTTCTCCGACGAATGTTCCTGGAGTGTATGTAGAGATCTGACGAAACGGACCTCGAACTTCGGCTGGCGCATCGGGCTTCAGGTCCCACATGTCGATGGTGCTCGGCCCACCTTCCAGAAACAACATAATGCATGCTTCGGCCTTGACGGGCAGCGACTGCGCCTGAGCTTGCATCTCGAGCAGTTGCGGTAACCCCAACCCACCAAACAGGGAGGCGCTGCCAATGCGCAGAGCTTGACGCCGGTTAAGCCCATCGCAATAACCTCGCTCTTTTTTTAGTTCAAGTCGCAACATGGCATCTATTGTACGCCCTCATCCATCCACATGTTAGAGAGATTTACGGGATTTGAGTGTTATCTGATATAGATAAATTCCTTGGAATTGAGCAACATCCACAGGATATCTTCGACGGCAATCTGCCGACTTTGACCAGGACGGTGGAATGCCTCGAGAGACAATTGGATCTCATCCTCATTGGGAAATCGGCAAAATGTCGTCAAAAACAGTTCATCGATGACCTGCTCAGGTGACATGGCCGAATCTGCCAACTCTTTGGCGCGTCCCTGATGTGAATGAATTTTGTGATGGATCTCGGGCGAATTCACGAGGTGCAAAGCCTGCGCAATGCTCGGCTCGACTCCGCGCTCACAAGAACACACCGTTTCCCGTGCCGGCCTGCCAAACACTTCGAGAAAATAAGACGGCAACTGATTGTCCCAAATCTGGATGGCTCGAAACCCTGTGGGCCAGCCGTTGAATTTTTCTCCCACGCCCGTCGATTGGCTAATCGCATCCAAGAGTACTTCAGCCGGCATGGTTTTGGGAAACGCGTGTGAGTAATTCTGTTGATCACGACGATTTGAGTCGTTCGCCCGGTAGTCGAGTTGATACACGCTTGAGTTGAGCAACGTCCGTGTGAAGGCCTTCAAGTCATAGTCTACTTCGAGCATGTGCTGTGCGAGTGCGTCGAGCAAAGATGCATTGGTGGCCGGATTGGTTTCACGCATGTCATCGATCGGTTCTACCAACCCACGTCCAAAATAGTGTGCCCACAGACGATTGGCGATCATACGAGCGAAGAAGGGATTCTCTGGGGCGGTCATCCAATCAACAAGCACCTGGCGCCGATCGACCACATCATCGAAGTCGGCCACTGGCGCGCCCAAAGCACTCGTGGAAACGGCTTCCTCCGTGAGTGGATGTTTCAGATCCTCTCCTCCTCGAGCCACTATGACTTCACCCACCTCTGAGATTGATTTCTTCTTGAGTCCCGTAAAGAATCCACCGAAAGCAAAATAGTCTGCTTGGCTCCATTGTTCGAACGGATGGTGGTGGCACTGAGCACAATCAAGGCGCACACCAAGAAACAATTGGCTGACCGAACGGCTGAGAACTTCAGGTGAATCGGTGGCCTTATAAAACGGAGTGGGGCCTTCGGCCAATAGGCTCCCCTGGGCCGTCAAGATTTCTTGAACAAGTTCATCATAGGGTCGATTCTCGTCAAACTGTCGCCGCAACCACCGCCTCATCGCCAATGCCCCCTGAGGCGACATCTTTTCTCGATTCACACGCAATAGATCGGACCACAGCAACGTCCAATAATCTGCGTACTCTTGACGCTGCAATACTTGCTCCACCATCTTGGTACGCTTGTCCGCATCTTGGTTCGCCAAAAAACTGCGGACTTCTTCGCTGCTGGGTAACGTACCGATCGTGTCCAAATACAAACGGCGCAAAAAAGGACCATCGTCCGTCATTCCACTCGGTTGTACATTAAGCCGTTGAAGTTTATTCCAGACGTGCGTATCAACAAAATTGTTTTCCGGGGGACGGTGAAATTCACCGGTTGGTTGAGGTAACGTCAATCGCGCGACCGAGACCTTGTCTAGGAATTTGACCAACACTGCCACTTCACCAGGAATGCCCGTCGTTTGAACCAACCCCTGTTCATCGACTTGTGCCATCACCGAAGAGTTAACTTTGTATTCGGCGATCGAGGTTACACAGAGACGATCCCCATCTGCAGAAACAGCTGTCACACGTAACTGCTGGGAACCACCCGCTGCCATGATGGAAACGGGAGGATCCACTTCGATCTGAGTCCAGCGAGATTGACCTGCGGATTCCTCCCAGCGTGCCCCTTCGGCAATCCAACGAAAAAAACGTCGATAGGGAGACGAATCCTTGGCAAACCGTTGTTTTCCACCGTGAGCCACCTGACCCGTCGCCTTAAGTAGAATCAAGCTGTTTTCGGGTGCCGTGTGCAGGACTCGTCGGCCAAGCCCTTGTCGAGCAATCGCATAGTAATCTGCGTTTAAATCTTCTGCAAAAACACTCAGCTTGAAACCGGCTTGTCCCTCCGCTTTTGCATGGCACCGGCTGGCATTGCACCCGTATTTATTGAGCAAGGGAGTGACTTGGTCGGCAAAGAAAACCGGTGGAGGTTGCTCGACACCGCTGACGGTGACCGGCACCTTCCGTTCGAGGCCACCATGCTGCACATGAATCGTGGTGTCACCGTCGGCCACCGGTTCGATTCGACCGAGGCTATCTATCCGAGCAATTTTTGGATCGGCCACCCGATAGTCGACTTGTCTGGTAAGATCCGTACAAGGTCCGTCCAGTTCGGAATCCAAGACCAAAAGCTGTTGGCTTGCTTCTGGGTCACGTAATTCGACTTCGGCCGGACGGATCTGAATATTGGCCGTCCAGGCATCGGCTCCCCAGCCGAAACATGCGACCAAACATAACACCACCCACATCGCACGTGGAATGGGAAACAGCAGTAACCAACAGGTCTGCGAAGCACTGTCTGTTGTATCTGTTCGATGTTCTACCATAACCAGATTAGACCTGGAGTAGCACAGTACAGTCAAGCGAAATCAATCCTATCCTTGTGAGTTTTCCCTTCACATCGATTGTAATGCCAAAATTTTCTCTTTCTGAGGGTCGATTTCATTTCAGATCCCGGATCGAGTGCATGATTTGGTCGGCCATTCCGAAGAGTTGTTCGGCTTCCTCGGCACCAGTTTGAATCACGAAATTCACCGTTTGATGCCTAAGATATTCAGCTACTTTAAGGTGCTCGCTGGCATGAAATCAAGAGGCCTTCTTTTTGCTCTTGGCCATGCTGGTAGCCCCTTTCGTGTGGTGGCCATCGAGCAGCAAAGAAAGGGCCTTTTAATCATTATTCTCAGCACGGCCTTCGATGTGAAACCAATTGTGAATTGGGGCCAGGATTTCGAGCACATCAGCTAACAGCGCCTGGTCCAAAGGCTGCTCGGCCCATTCGACCCATTGCCGGACACGCAAAGGATTCGCGGAACCGGTAACGCAGGTCGTCATATCGGAATTGGCTATCGAGAATTGCAGTGCCAGTTGGGCAATGTCCGTGCCTTGCGCATCGCAGTGCGCGGCAGCCTGCTGACAAACTCGGCGCACATCGTCCGGAGCGCGATGCCAAGGCGGAAGAGATGCCGTGGTGAGCAATCGTGCCGAAAAAGGTGCGGCGTTCATGATACCCACTTCTTTTTCCTTCAAATAAGGAACCAGATCCGCAAACATGGTATTCTGCAACGTGTAATGGTTGTAGGAAAGGACGACGTCCAAATCCGTTCGTTCCAGGACGTACCGAAATGGTTTCATGGGATAACAAGAGATCCCGACAAACCGCACCTTACCTTGTTGTTGCAATTGGCGTAGCGCCGGCAGAGTTTCTTCGACAATCTGAGACATCTCGACAAATTCGATATCGTGACACAGACAAATGTCGAGGTGCTCCACACCCAAGCGGTGCAGGCTGACATCCACACTTTCCACGACCCGTTTCGCGGAAAAGTCAAAATGTGCCACGTCATACCGTCCCAGCTTTGTGCCCAACAGGTATTGGTCTCGCGGCACATCTCGCAAAGCCATCCCCACCAAGACCTCGGACATGCCTCGGCCATAGTACGGCGAGGTGTCAATAAAGTTCATACCACTATCTAGAGCCACATGCACCGATTTTATGGCGTCCGACACATCGACTTGGCGAAATTCTTGCCCCAATGGAGAGGTACCAAAACTAAGGGCAGACAGTTCCAGGCCCGTATTGCCTAATTCACGATACTGCATGGTTCAATGAATTCCATTTATGAGAGAGAGCCACGATGTCGTGCTCAACACGATTCTTTTCCCAGGCCCTGGATACCTTCTGCGTCGCCCGGGCAACCGTCTTGAACGCTTCTCGTTGAACTATTCGAGTAGCACCACTTCCAAAACGACATACGATTCTGGCTATTTATTTCAAGTGTCCCGAAACACGTGTCTCGTGCTGGTCAACAATCTCACACAGTTGATCCAAATCAAAACCATCTTGTTGACAGTAATCGACGATAGTTTTTTCGCTCGCCAGAAACTTATCAATGAATTCCAACAGCTTTTCTAAATCAATTTCTGCCGGAATTGTCATCACGCCATGTTCGTCGGCATGGATCAGATCTCCGGGGTACACGACCAATGATCCAACGGTAACGGGCGTATCTATTTCTACCCAGCGTATGTGCGCGTGGCCAACGACGGGACTAGGTGCGCAGAGCTGAAAACCGAGTTCTTCCACGTCTGGCAAGTCACGCACACCGCCGTTCGTAACCGCACCCACACATCCTAAACGAAGGAAGATGCTGGCGGCTACATCACCCCACGCACAGCTACGTGCGGGTGGCTGGTCCAGGTCTTGAATTACCATCACCGACGGATGACGGGCTTGCTCGACATAGTTCCACACGTCCCGCGATTCCACGCGACGCTCTCCGGCTGCCTGGGGTAATGCACCCACTACCTTGGCCGTACAGGCATAGCCGACAATCGGTCCTAAGCCAGGCAACAACGCTTTGACGGAAGTATCCATCAGGCCTTCGGTGCGCGGACGCAGATTGAATTGCTCTACCGTATCATAAATGATTGGTGTCCGAACTTTGCGTAGCTCCGCGAATACATGCTGTTGGTCCATTGCTGCTCTCTAATCTAGGGGTAAGGATACAGGCAGGTGGTTTTCATAAGACTGCCGCGCGGCCAGGATAACTTCGAGGGAACGTCGTGCCTGAGATCCAGTCACAATCGGTGTCTCATCTCGCTCGATGGTTTCGACAAAACAACGTATTTGTTCACGATACCATCCCACCGGTTGTCCGTGTAATTTAGTCCAATGCAAGACATCTGGAAATTGCCAACCGTCTTCAGTGCAAAGAGACAACGGAGTGGGCAACACATTGGCGAACGCCGTCGCGCGGCTGCCGATCACTTCCAAGCAAAGATCGCCCGTGCGCCCCATTGCTGCTGACAACACCTACGGCACCCCGGCGAGTCTTTACCATGATCCAACAAATGTCGTGCGTGCCATATTCTTCCTGAACGGGTCCGATCACAATCTCTGAGGTCACACGATCTACCTTATCGTCCAAATACCAGAGAATCAAATCCAAATCGTGGGCGGCTAAGAATTCTTCGATGCGAACACGACTGGCCAAACGACGAGCAATCTCGATCGTCGCATTACGACGGCCGAAGATGCTCATCACTGTCCCCATCGTTCCATCATCAATCTCTTCTTTAATCTTCGAATGGGTCGTCAACGATTTTCCGAAAGCGAATACTAAGCAAAGTGTTCTCGAAATGCCTGAATCGTCTGTCGGGCGGCTGCATCTGAATCAGGGACAGCAAGCGCTTCGGCCGAGAGGTACCCATCGTACTGAATTTCGCGCAGCGACGTGACAATCGGTTCATAATTCAGATGGCCTCGCCCGGCAGCCTGGCGGTTTGAATCGACGAAGTGCACATGGCCAATCATGTCGCCACCTTCGCGGATGGCGACAGCCGGATCGACTTCTTCAATGTTCATATGGAACAAGTCCGCCAACAGACGCACGTTGTCGGTCGACAAGGATTGCAGTAACGTAACGCCGTCGGCAATGGTATTGACCAAGTTAGTCTCATACCGATTCAGCGGCTCGTAGATCAGCGGCACATTGTAGTTTTTCGCATAGTCACCGAGCTGATGGAGGGCTTCTGAAAGATACCCCAACGCCGTTTCTCGATCCACTTCCGAGCTCCAACTGCCCTGCATGGAACCAATGATAGTCATCGCTCCAAACGGTCCACCAAAATCAATGATAGAGCGGACGAAAGACTGTGCTTGCTGCCGGACCCCTGCATCAGCAGCCGTCAAACTGAGCCCTTGGATGACCCAACCGGCACCAGTTCCGACAGCCGCCAAACGCAATTGATGTGTATCCAACAATTCTCTCAATTGTGAAGGATTCACAGCATCGGGTGACGGAGCGAAAATCTCGACAGCATCGAAACCGAGCTCTGCAGCTTGCTGGCATCCACTGGCCAAATCATCCCAATAAACAAACGGCCCGCCGCGTGCTTGTTCGACCAAGCTGATGGTGACACATGACTGGATCATCGCTTAGTCTCCTACTTCAATAATCGCCTTGATCACACCGGTTTCTGGCCTGGTCAACGAATCAAATTCATCGACGACATCGTGCATCGAGGTGCGGTGAGAAATCCAAGTATCCGTATCAATTGTACCGTCTTCGATTAACTGAATGATCCGTTTGAAATCTGCTGGTAAAGCATTGCGGGAAGACAGGATCGTCGCTTCGCGGAGATGCATGGCTCCGTGCCGGATTGGAATCTCGTCGTTCGAGATGCCCACATAAATCAGCCGTCCGGTGTGAGTAAGATAGTTGACAGCACCGGCCATGGAAAGATGGCTGCCTGTTGCATCGTACACCACTCGATACATGTCACCTTGGGTGATCGATTTCATCTGTTCCAGCTCGCTGCCGTCACCAGGAAAAACAAGAGTGTGTTCGATTCCATAGCTCCGCCGACAGAATTCAAGGCGGGCTTCATTAATGTCCATCATGGTGATGTGTGCGCCAGTCAACCGGGTGAACTCCAGCGTGGACATCCCGATGGGTCCCGCTCCGATGATCAGCACGTGATCTCCGGTCTCGGGTTTGGCGCGCTCTGTCGCATGGGAACCAATACCCAACATTTCCACCAAGGCCAACTGATCATAAGAAAGCTTTTTCGACGGGTGGAGTTTGTCGGCGCGAATCACAATACGCTCACACAGTCCCCCGTCGATCATGACGCCGAGCACCTTAAGCGTTTCGCAACAGTTGAATTTTTCGTGACGGCAAGCAAAACATTGGCCGCAGTTCAGATACGGTTCGACACTGCAACGGTCCCCAGGCTGCAAATGGGTAACTTCGTCTCCTAATTCAAGGACTTCGACACCCAACTCGTGCCCTAGAATTCGGGGGTAACCGAAGAACGGCATTTTGCCTAAATATCCGCTGATGTCCGTGCCGCAAACGCCCATTCGCACAGTCCGCACCAACGCTTCTCCAGGACCGGGATGACCTGGATCGTCAATCTCGACTCGCTCAAACCGGCGAGGCTGTATTAAGGAAATGGCTTGCATGGTTTCGACCGTCCAAACGATGAAAGCCTTACAGTGTAACGGGTGCTGCCAGTAAAGCAAACCAGCGTGTTGTTCACCAGTCATCGGGGGACTGAAGTTCGGATCGCTGGAGACAGCCTCACTGCCACTGCAAGAGAACCATGCAGCAAAACATAACGAGTGCTAATGCTTATTTTGCCTCAGGAATGGGAGCCGGCCAGGGTGATGGTTGTTGCCAGTCCCAATTTGATTCATAGCGCACGTCCAGCCAAGGCGTTTCGACTCGGCGACCTTCGTCATGCAACGAGATTAAAAGGGCTTCCAGCATACCACTGGTAAGCAACGTCCTTTCCACCGGCCAAGTCGGCTCACCCGTCAGCATCATCGATTCGATCCCCTGACACAGATGCGCAAAATGCATGTACGGTTTGGTATGTTGCGATGCAATCAGGGCAGATCGAGTCTGTTCTTCGGTGTTGCGCCAGGCTGCTGCCCACTCTCCGACGGCCCCACTCAGAATCAACACATTCGCTCGCAGGCCATCGTGATAATCGACAATGAAGAGCAACGGGTGCTTTACCTTGTCTTTCAAAGATCGCTCTCCGGAAACGGGAGGATGCCGCAATCGAGATAGAGCTTCGTTGAG
>Ga0310344_10003398_pt1 | contig 11835 bp, 9 predicted proteins | sample HC15DNA20200_MG_FD_203801 | JGI IMG/M metagenome (GOLD analysis project Ga0310344, IMG submission 203801) | Marine microbial communities from station ALOHA, North Pacific Subtropical Gyre - HC15-DNA-20-200_MG | ecosystem: Environmental > Aquatic > Marine > Oceanic | place: Pacific Ocean: North... | reverse complement strand
CGACAGCAGAACCCGCCGAGGTTACCCGGACAATTGATCCTAAGCCGACGGCCGTTCCTGCGGCAACCCAAGCTCCCGTTGCCCAGACGCCGACCCCAAGGCCGACACCAACACCATCTGTACAGGTTGCGAGAATCAATGCCGGAAGCGGCTTGAATCTTCGTGAAAAAGCGAGTCTCGACAGTGAAATCATCAGGGTTCTGGCATTTGAAGAAGTTGTGACCCTGACGGGCCAGTCGATCGTAGAGTCGGGCAGCGAGTGGGTGGAAATCGATGGTGGAGGATGGGTTCTTCTCGAGTATCTTCTGGTTGAATAAGCGTAATGTCCCACAGAAAGGGAGCTATTGAATCACAACCCATCGGGTGGCATGAGTGCGTTGCTTAACGCGGGGGGCTGTGGGGTCTGTGACGGAAAGGCTATTGCCATGCTAGGGAAGGGTGCGGCGCCGTGAGAAACGTTCTGGTTACGGGAGCGAACGGATTTGTTGGGCGACACTTATTGCGATTGCTGAGAGCGTCTGAAGACATGATTTACGGATCAACTCTCCGTGAATCTGGAAAACCAATGGTTGAACAGGATGGGGCTGTTGCACTGGCTTGCGATATCACGGATGGCCGTGCCGTTCGGGAGGCCGTGCAGAGGGTTAAGCCTCAGGCACTGTATCACCTTGCAGGGGAAGCTTCCCCCGGTAAATCATGGGTAAACTCGGTTGCTACGTACGAAACAAATGTTATAGGAACATCGTTGTTGATGGAGGCCCTTCAAGAATTCAGTCCTAATTGCAAAGTGGTGCTTGTGACTTCGGCTGCTGTGTATGGGAAAGTTTCTGCGGCTGAGTGCCCAATTCAAGAAAGCCAACCGCTAAGACCGGTGGACCCCTATGGCATCAGCAAGGCTGCGCAAGACAGCATCGGCCTGCAATTTGCTGCTAGCAGCGATCTAGAGGTGGTTATAGCTCGGCCGTTTAACCACATAGGGCCTGGACAGACAACGGGGTTTGTTGTGGGGAAAATTGCAACTAGAATTGCAGAAATAGAGATGGGGGTGTGTGATCCTGTAATGGAGCTGGGAGCCCTCAGCGCAAAACGCGACTTTACTGACGTCCGTGACGTTGCCTCTGCATATATGCTCCTGATGGACCGAGGGCGAAATGGAGTCCATTACAACGTAGCTTCTGGCAAGGTTGAATCGATAGAGAAAGTGTTGCAACTTGCCTTGGAGCAAACAGACAGGGACATAGAAATTCGGGCAAGCGAACAACTTAGACGGCCAATAGATCTGCCGGTGCTCGTGGGGGATCCGTCAAGGTTGCAGAACGAGATAGGCTGGAGGCCTGTAATTAGCTTGGAGCAGAGTATTTCTGACGCAGTAACCCATGCCCGCGAGGAGATCTTAAAGAGATGAGCGAATTGCCTTCAGGCCTCAAGTTTGGAACCGATGGATGGCGCGCCGTGATCGGTGAGGACTACACGTTCTCAAACCTACGGTGGGTTGTCCAGGGGATTGCGACTTATGTGCGACGCAATTGGAATTATAAAGAAGGGATAGTGGTAGGGTACGATAGGAGATTTGGGTCTGAGCGATTTGCAATGGCCGCTTGTGAAGTGCTGGCTGGGAATGGTGTGACGGCACATTTGGTTCGAGAGCCTACAACAACTCCCGCAATAGCTTATGCGGTGCCGAAACTTGCGGCATCTGGAGCCATAATTATTACAGCTAGTCACAACCCTCCTAGTGACAATGGGCTTAAAATACGGGATTTTACCGGGGCGGCGGTTAAGCCTGAAGACTTGGTAGAAATTGAAAATACCATTGCAGAGCAGAAAGGCAACGTACAAAGAAAGGCCTTTGCGCTGGGGAGAGAAGAGGGCTTGGTGAGGATGGTTGATGCTCGAACAGAGTACATAGCTGCTCTGCGAGATTTTGTAGACATAGAGAATATTGCCAAGCAAGGATACAAGGTTGTAGTAGATGCGATGTATGGGGTGGGGGCTGGATATTTTTCTGATGTGTTTTATGGGACGGGGCAACAATTGGTGGAAATTAGGCAGGAACACAACCCGGCTTTTCCTGGCCTTGCTCGACCCGAACCCATTCCACCGTATACAGATGTGTTAGGTGAGGCAGTTCTCAGTCACGATGCAGCGGTAGGGATTGTAAATGATGGCGATGCCGATAGGCTGGGAATTGTAGATGAGACCGGTGTATTTGTTGACCAACTGAGAGTGATGTCTTTGCTTGCTTACTACATGCTTGAGCATAGAGGCAAAGGTCCAATTGTACGGACCGTTACAACCAGCTCAATGCTGGATCGCCTAGGGGAGCTATATAAGGTGCCTGTTCATGAGACTGGCGTAGGGATGAAGTATGTTGCCCCAAAACTTGTAGAGACGGGAGCCGTGATAGGCGGCGAAGAGAGTGGGGGGTATGTTATTGCAGAACATATGCCAGAGCGGGATGGTGTTATGAGCGGACTTTTAATTCTTGACCTCATGGCGCGGGAAGGCAAGCTTCCAAATGAACTTGTAACAGGTTTGTTCAATAAGCTTGGGAAAGAGTCTTATTATCACCGTATAGACATGGAGTTTTTGGAGCAAGATAGAAGCCGAATTCTTCATCAGGTTGAGAATTTCAGGCCGAGCAGTCTAGCCGGGGTTCCTGTAAAAGACATAGTTACATTCGATGGGCATAAAATCAGACTGAATGATGGTAGTTGGGTGTTGATACGTTTCTCTGGGACTGAGTCGCTACTGCGAATTTATGGTGAGGCCACGAGCAATGAAATGCTGATGAACTTGCTGTCTGAGGGGCAGAAAACCACAGAAGTAAAAACCAAATAAATGGGGAGGCATTTGAAACTAGATTTGGATGAAGATTTATGGAATTCTTTTGATCCTGATGGGATGCTGACAAAGATACGCGCTGCGCCTGAGATTGCCCGTGGAGGCTGGGAGAATGGGCAAGAGGTTGCCCTCCCGCCTGGCTATCATGACATTGAAAATATAATAGTTGCGGGAATGGGGGGGTCGGCCATGGGGGCTGATATTTTGAGGGCTGTGCTTGTTGACATAGCTGACATTCCAATACTGCTGAGTCGAGGGTATACAATACCCGCCTTTGCTGGCCCGCGAACTATGGTGATTTGTGCAAGTTATTCGGGAGGGACAGAAGAAACGCTTTCAGCGTTAGCTGCGGCGAAAAATGCTGGTTGTAAAATAGTAATTATTGGTGGAGGAGGGCGGCTTTTTGAGGCTGCTGAAAACAGCCCTCAGCTCACAATTAGATCTAATGGAATGCCACGCGCAGTGATGGTTGAAGCAATGTTCTTGCTAGCTTCGTTACTCGACAAAATGGGTTTTGCCAAAGGTCTGGCTGACGATGTTCCTGCGGCTATAGCAGATATGGATAGCTTCATTGAGCAAGTAGAGGTTTTTGTTCCGACGGAAAACAATCTAGCAAAAGGCACCGCTGAGAAATTGCAAGGCAAAATACCGATGATAGTGGGAAGTGGAGCCTTGGCTACTGTAGCCAGAAGATGGAAAGCTCAAATCAATGAAAATGCAGACCAATGGGCAATTATTGATGAAATGCCGGAGTTTAACCATAACACCATACAGGGCATGGATTTGCCTGTGATGGGGCAGAGAGGGATAGTCCCTTTGTTTTTATGTTGTTCGGCAGATGACAAGCGTGACCGATCCCAAACTGATAATGCAGTGCGGCTTATGGAAGAGGCAGGCTATTCCCCATTAGTACTGGATGCCGGAGGCTCTAACAGGCTCGGCATCATTCTTTGTAGTGTGATTTTGGGCGACTTTATTTCGTACTATCTTGCAAAGCTGAATGATGTGAATCCGACGCCGATAGGCAGAATTGCGCGGCTTAAAGAGCTAAGAACTTAGAGAAGATGAACAAGTTACACAGGGAAAGTGGTGGCGGGGTTGGTTGCGACAACCGAAACTTCTTGACCGAGCTGAATGCTGTCGGCGGAAAGGGCCCTAACCAACAAACGCGGACCTGATTTCATTTCGATCTCCAGCATTTGGTCGTGCCCATAGTAAGTCCGATGGATAATACGAGAATTGCCGTCAGAGCTCGGGGTCAGGCTCAGCCATTCAGGCCTTAACATTATTCTTCGGCGACCGTGGCACTCTCTTTGAAGTTGTACGGATCCTAGCTCACAATGAGCAGAAGTCCCATCACAGTAAGCGTCGAGGAAGTTGGCGGCCCCGAGCCAATGTGCTATTTCCTCGTTTGCAGGAGTGGAGTAGAGGGTTTCAGCGGTACCAACTTGCCCAACCGTGCCTTCCATCATGACGGCGATGGTGTCGGCTACACTGAACGCCTCTTCTATGTCGTGGGTGACCAACAGGGCTGTCACCTGGGAGGCTCTTATTATCTGTGTGACTTCTTCTCGTACTTGGCTTCTGAGGTTGACATCAAGGTTTGAAAACGGTTCGTCCAAAAGAAGGATTTCGGGCTGTGCTGCCAGGGCTCGAGCTAAAGCTCCTCGTTGTTGTTCCCCACCGGATAATTCGTGGGGCATTCGATTGCCGAAGCCTTGTAGGCCAACAAGCTCAAGGTAGTGGTCATTTGAAGATGGGGTAACAGTGTCCTTATGTTCAGTCAGGCCGAACGAAATGTTGTTAGATAAAGACATGTGAGGAAATAAAGAGAAGTCTTGGAAAACCATTCCTGCGGAGCGTTTCTCCGGAGGGAGGGAAAATGAAGAGTTGGCTACTTCGATGGCGCCGATGTCGATTTGGCCAGCATCAAGCCTTTCAAGGCCTGCTATAAGGCGTAAAACGGTGGTTTTCCCGCATCCGCTTGGCCCAACTAAGGCAAGCAGCTCTCCCTTAGCAATGTTGAGGTTGAAAGAGTCAACGGCCGAGTGATTTCCAAATCGTTTGTGCAAGTTTTTGCACGATAGTGCAGGGTTGCTCATTGTGAACCCAGACGAGGCAAAAGAAAGTACATAGGGAGCGACGCTAGAGCCAGCAACAGTAAAGCAGGAGGCCCTGCTGGGGCAAACATAGCTTCGTCGGTAAAGGCCCATATGCTCGTAGCGAGTGTGGAGAATCCGGTGGGCCCGAGCAGCAAGGTTGCTGGGAGTTCTTTCATTACGCTAAGAAAAACAAGGGCAGCGGCAGCAGCTATTCCAGGTCGTAATAGAGGCATCGAAATCCGGGTGAATACGGACGTGGACCCGTGGCCTAGTGTGTGTGCAGATTCGGGGAGATGAGGGTTAAGTTGTAGCCATGAAGTTCGAATTGATCCTATTGCAGCAGGGATAAAATGAAGCACATACGCAATGATTAACAGTAACAACGATTGATAAATGAATGATGCGTAATTAGCAGCGAAAAACACTAGGGAAAGGGCTAGCACGATTCCTGGTAGCGCATATCCGGAATAAGAAGCGGCCTCTATGAACGTGTTGAAAGCGCTTTTCCTGCGTGTTGTGAGGGTAGTTATGGGTATTGCTACGCCGACAGCAGCTGCGGCGGCCAGACTTGAAACCGCCACAGAATTAAATGCCCGTTGTGCTAGGTCGAGAATGTCTAGATGTTCGGACGAGGTTCCTCGCAGAGTCCAGTACAGGACATTGGCCACGGGTAGCCCCAATGAGACCATTGCAAGGAGGCTTAACAAAGCAACAGAAGGGTATTTCCAGCGTCCCAACGCCACTGTTTTCCTTCTTGCGGCTCCAGCTCCTAATCGATAGTACCGACTCTTGCCCCGGGAACGATTTTCTAGCCACAATATCAATACGGTAACTAGTACTAGGGTTAGGCCGAACAAGGCTATTAACGATCTGTCCAACGATGATGAGTACTGGACGTAAATGGCTTGTGTAAAAGTTTCAAAACGCATAAGGGCTACAGCTCCGAAATCACTTAGTGCGTATAGGGATGAGAGCAACGCGCCTGCGGTGATAGCTGGACGTAGTAAAGGTAGGGTTACAAATAGAAAAGATTTCATCGAGCCTAAGCCTAGTACTCGTGCGCTATCTTCGAAGGAGGGATCCAGTCGCTGGAGGGCTGCTGCAGTTGTCAAGAATATGTAGGGGTATGTGATCATGGTTAAAGCAAAAAGGGCCCCGCTAAACCCGGTAATTCCGGGAAAAGAGATGGTTACTGGCAAATTTGCGAGCGCTTGATGAAGAAATCCTCGCGGACCTAATGCGGCAATAAAAGCAAATCCGGCTATATAGCTTGGTATGGCCAAGGGTAACGCTAACAGAATCGCCCAAATGCGGCGACCCGGAAGGTCTGTCCTGCAGACTAGCCATGCTGATGGGACAGCAAGAGCAATGCCGAAGAGGGTGACACTGGCGGCTAGGCTTATTGTTGAAATGAGTGTGCTGAATGTTCGAAAACGTAAGTAGGCTTCCCAAGTGGAAGCATCGCTACCGAGAGCCCTCAGCATCAGGTGCAAAAACGGCAGCATCATTGCTACAACCAGCAACACTGCAATAGTTTTTAAGAGGAGTGACTTTTGCCGGTTGAGTGATTGAGCACGAGGCCCTATTTGCCAGAGGGTATTTGCAAGCATAAGTGGCGTTATATCCGGAATCTAATTTGTTTTTTTGTCTAACAAATAGAAAGCAGGCTGAACCCTGAAAAAGCAGGCATAGGTTGGCAAACAGTATCGGCTAGGAATACGCGCAACCATTTTTTAAGGGTCCCTCCATTGTGGCACCGATAATATCGACCGAAAGAATAGCACAGGCTTAGCCAGCTAGTTAGCAAATGCTAAGGTTGGCTAGGCTCGGAATGGGGCTGGGGTAGGCCAGTCCTCCTACCCCAATCCCCTGGCTCCGACCCCATGTGGAGCGTCGAGATGGTTGAGCAGCGACCCTTTGACTAGCAGGGGGGTGCTAATCAAAGGATCCGTTGCTACTTACAAACTAGAGGGCACCTACTTTCCGCAGTAGGTCTAAGGTCCCTTTAAGATCGTCTAGATTGCTCAGATCGATATTTGGCGAGTCTATGGTGCTCAAGTCCGGTAGGCCGGTAAAGGGTTTTACCCCAGCTGAAAGCGGGAACTCATAAGTCTTATTGGCGAAGTATTCTTGGACTTCTTTGCCCAGAAGTTCGCGTAACAGGCTTACAGATTCGGCGAAATTCTCTTCCGACTTGAGGATTGAGCCTCCGGCTACATTAATCAATGCTCCGACATCGCGTCCTGTATAGAAGTGATTTGCTGCTGGAAATGTTGGTTCCTCAGCAAGTTTGCGCATCAGATAGTAGTGATTAACGAACCCGCAAGATATTTCACCTGCACCGGCGGCAGCCACTTGAGGAGTGTTTTTTGGGTACAGGATTGGTTCGTTGGCAATAATTCCTCGGAGCCAGTTCTCTGCGGCCCCATCACCGAGTTGAACCCGCATAGCGGTTACGTGCGCCTGAAAGGATCCGTTTGTCGGGGCCCATCCTAGCCGGCCTTTCCATTTGGAGTCTGTAAACCCAAGAATGGAAGTTGGCAGGTCAGCAGGGGTGAGCTCTTTGCTGTTGTATACGATAGTTCTGGCTCGACCACTTAGACCTACCCACTCCCCCTTGGAGGATTGGAATCGGGCATCGACTAGACCCAGTAGTCCGGCAGGCAGTCCTGCTAAGAATCCTTCTTTAGCGACTGCTCCTAGCGAGCCAGCATCTTGAGAAATGAATATGCTAGCTGGAGAGTTCTCTCCTTCTTCCAAAATTAAGGCAGCCATTTCGGAAGATTTCCCGTAGCGGACTTCAACCTTAACGTTGGATCCTAGTTTCTTCTCTGCGATTTCTATCGCCGGCTTGATGAAAGATTCTTTTCTGCCGGAATAGATGCTTAATGTTACCGGCCCCTTCGGTGGAGCCTTGGTTGCCTCTGGGGCAGCCTTAGCGACTGGGGCAGCCTTAGCGACTGGGGCTTCAGTAGCGGCGGGCTTTGGTTCTGGAGCCTCTGTTTCCGCCTTTGACTCAGGGGCCTTGGTGGCGGGTGCAGGCGCAGCGGCCGCCGGTGCGGGAGTTTCTGGTGTGCCCCCACATGCTGCTAGCAGTGCCGTGGTTATGACTCCACCGCTCAGTTTCAGTATAGATCTCCGTCTCAACCTATTCATCTTTATTTTTGCCTTTCTAGCAATTGATAGGCTTGGGCAATTATCGACAACGGCAACAATGGTAGCAGACGATTATAAAAAAGATTAGCAAATACTAATACGGGTATTAGTATGTGCTAACTAGAAGCGCTGTATGGACAGCTTATAAAGAGTTGTTGGCCCGCCATCCTTCGGTTTCACATCTGACTATAGAGGCTAAGGCATCAATAGTGGCAGGTTCATCGTTGAGGCATGGTAGCAACGCGTATTCTTTGCCCCCTGCCTCCAAAAATTGCTTTTGTCCAGCAATGCCTAGTTCTTCAAGGGTCTCGATGCAATCAGAAATGAAAGAGGGAGAAACTACTGCGAGTTTGGTTATGCCTTGCGACGGCAGGGTTGTCAACAAATCCTCTGTATGAGGCCCTGTCCACTCAATTGGGCCGAACTTGCTCTGAAAAGCGGTTAAGCAGAAGCCCTCGTCGAAACCTGCCATATTTTGTATAGCTGCAGCCGTTTCTAAGCACTGGGTGTAGTAAGGGTCGCCTTTTTCAAGGTAGCTAGTTGGAATTCCATGAAATGATAAAAGTAGCTTTTCGGGCTTAAAGTCAAGGGCGGAAAGACTGCTTAAGATTGAGGAACAGAGGGCCTCATTATAACTCTCATAATCCATCAAGGGCCGTGCGGTTCTAATCGCTGGCTGCCATTGCATTTTCATTAAAAGGCGGAAAACTTCATCATAGACGCTGGCAGAGGTTGTGGACGAATATTGTGGAAAAAGGGCTATGATGCAAATCCGGTCACATCCACGAGATCGGAGGGACTCCAATTGGGATTCGATCGACGGTGATCCGTATCTCATCGCAACCTCGATCTCAATTTCCGAAGATTTCGATATGAGAGACCGTAGCAAGTTACCTTGTTGTTGCGTATACCACAGTAAAGGTGAGATGTTTTTATCGTTCATCCAAATCGCTTTGTAAGCGGCCGATGACTTTAGGGGGCGCAGCTGAAGAATAACTCCGTGCAGTATTGGCTTCCAAAGTAGTGCTGGCAGATCTATAACTCGCCGGTCGGCGAGAAATTGTGACAAAAACTTTCTGACAGACCAGTAATTTGGTGAAGTTGGTGTCCCGAGGTTTACGAGAATAACTCCCGGCTTTGTCTTTGAAGGCACTATTAGTCTCCGGAGCTGGATTAGTTAAAAGCATGACCAGGGGTACTAGGCAATTGGCTGTCGCTAAGTGCTGGTTAACCTGTTTATGCTCTGATTTGGCAAGTGCACAAAGATTGTGCACATATTCACAATGTCATGCAAGTAAAACACGGGTCAAGTCTGCCCCCTGGCTGTTAAGAGGCTAACTAAGGGGCATTCGGACTCCTGTCGGAAACAGATAAAATGATGTCTCTGATAGGCAAATTGTACGGACAAGGCTGTTCACACAGAGGGGTGGTTTTACACGGTTCATAGTCGGCACAGCTGTGTATAGACCCTGTGGCTTCGGCCCATATGTTGCGGCCTTGCTCTGACATGAGGCTGGCCGCCCAGTAAGGTTCGGCTATCAAGGTGTCAGGGATTTCTATCCCAACGGGACATTCACAATAGTTGCAGCGGCGACACCCATTGTTTCCTATGCTGTCAGCTTTGGCCTGTAAAGCAGCAAATTCCGTGGCAGTCACTTCTTCCTCTAGCGCTTTGATGTTTGAGTCTACTATTGCTGGTGAGGTCAACCCGGAGACGATGACATCAGGCGAATGCCCTCGAACATAGCGGAGGGCCATGCGATAGTCGGAGGCAACACCGGAACCTATAGGGCGCATAGCCATAGTGCCGATTCCGAGTCGCCGCGTGGTGGGAAGGAGGGCGGTGCCTGCAAATGGCTGGGTTGGGTTGAGATGGAAAAGAACTGTACTAAATAGCTCTGATTCCAGCCATTGGGCTAGTTTTTCAGGGCGATGGCCAGTTATTCCTATGTGTCGGATCAGGCCCTCTGTTTGGGCACGCAGGGCACCTTCCAAAGCTCCTCCAGAGCTGACAATCTGGTCGAATTCAGACTGATGGTTTACGTAATGTAGTTGCAGCAGATCTATCTGGTCAACCTGTAGACGGGAGCGGCTTTCGTTAATTTCCCTGTACGCAGAATTGGCGTCGCGGGCGTGTGTTTTTGTTGCGATAAAGAATTCGTTTTTACGGTGACTAATTGCTCGACCAACTTTGATCTCTGCGTCCCCATAATCGCGAGCACAGTCAAAGTAAGAAATACCACTGTCTAGACAATGGTTCAGAGATTCGTCTGCTGCCGACTGCGGTAGTTTTCGAAACCACATAGTTCCACAGCCGAGAATACTGACGATGTCCCCGGTGTTTCCCAACGGCACTTTTGGAAGTGTCAACGGAGGCTCTTCAAGTTGGGGTACATTGCCGGAGGCACTCTTCAAATAGAATGAGGCGGCGCTCTGCTTCGGACACAGCAAGTATGGCGCGCTCACGAGCGGCTCCACATGACTGTAGAGAGGATGACGCTTTCTCCTTGTCTTCTTTCAGGGCCTCTGGGTGTCCCATGGCCATAAATTCAAACCAAGCTTCTACATAGTCACGGTGGGCAGATTCCTTTTCTGAACGTAACTCAAGTAATTCAAGGTGTTTTCGTTTGACCAAGTGCCAATAGACCTCGAAAGAATGCTCTGGCTCATGCATGGTTGACATGTTCCTTTTCTTGTCCGGACCGGATCGGAAGAGCAATTTTAGCGTGTTAAAGACCCATGTGTCTTACGACTGGTGAGCCTGACGGAGTTTTTCCAATGCCGAACCGATGAGGCTTACTTATGTGGTAACTCAGTGAGCTAGAGAGGCTTGCCCAAAAATGCCCGTGATCGTATTGCGAACAGAGACAGCGATGACGTTAAAAGATGGGAAGCTCTATGCGTAGTGGGACCTATCTAGCGTAGGTCCTAATCTAGTGTATGAGCGCCCGTGAAATTGTGACTCAAATACCAGCCCATCTTGCTCATAACCCAAGTCTAGTTGCCTTCTTAGTTGTGCAAGGCCGTAGTCTAGTAGAGACCCTCCGGCGTCTACTGTTAATCCGGCAGCCTGGAGCTCGCCGACTATTTCATGGTCAAACGCTATGCCCATAGCGAAGGCCTGTTCCGGGCCTTGTATGTGAAAGAGCATAACGTGATAATTTCCCATTGCCGGTATGACTTCACATGTATCAATGGTGAAAGAACGACCACCATTTGTGTAGTGAGGCTGACCGAGCAACCGTACCAAAAGACACCTCTTAAGACAGCCTGTACCCGGCTTATACGCAAGATGTAGTACGCCATCAAAAGTAACCACTATAGGTTGTGGTGTCAACATGCTACAGATAAAGCGATTGCACTACAGTACTGAACTTGGTTAGTGACTCCAGAAAGTCGCCGGCGAAGCGGTGCTATGGTTGTAGTTCTACCCCGGCCGATTCCTCATATAACTTGACAGTGGCAGCGCAGTGTTCATCCCCATACCCGCGCATACTGGCTTCAGCTAGCATTTGATGAGTAACGGAGGAAATATTTGTTCGCGAGCCTAGTTCTGAAGCCCATTTCACTCCTAAGCGCAGGTCTTTTTGAGCCAACTTTGTCATAAACCCTGGGGTGAAATCTCGTTGCATAGTCTTATGCAAAAAGATTGGTCCCAAGCCTCCGTTATCCGCCGCTGTTCCTCTAAGGACTTCGAGCATCGTGTCCATAGTTAACCCAGCTTTTGCCCCCA
>Ga0310344_10003394_pt1 | contig 11858 bp, 7 predicted proteins | sample HC15DNA20200_MG_FD_203801 | JGI IMG/M metagenome (GOLD analysis project Ga0310344, IMG submission 203801) | Marine microbial communities from station ALOHA, North Pacific Subtropical Gyre - HC15-DNA-20-200_MG | ecosystem: Environmental > Aquatic > Marine > Oceanic | place: Pacific Ocean: North... | reverse complement strand
AGAAGAAGCACTGGCGGTATTGCGAGTATTAGATAATGCCTCAGACAAATGTCACTTTTCCAGACGGGGTAACTCGACCAATAAACCATTTAGAGGATACTTCTGAATCTGAAATCCTTGATTTTGCAGAAAAATTATATATAGAGCGTTTTGGCTTACCTACTGCTGGAGAAGATTTTACGTTTTCTACAGCCCCATCCCCTTTTCTTGACCCGTCAACAGCAGTATTTTCTGGCTCAACTGGAATTCCCACCCAAGATATAAAAACCCAAGAACAGCGAGAGCTTGAAAGACTTGCAGAAGAGCAGTCTGTCGGAAGAGAGTTTGCTGACATTCCTATTCAAGTGGCATCAGGGGCGTTGTCTGCTGGAGAAATGATCTCTGAGGTTTTTGGGGCAGATAATTTTGTTGCTAGACAGCTTGAAAAGGCAAACGAGTACACAAGAGACTTTCTTTCTGCCCAGTCAAAGTTGGACTCTATGGAAATGCAACGCATCATGGAGGAGGCTCAGGACGAGGGTCTGTTAGATCAGGTTTTAGCAGGGGCAAAAGCATTTTCGGTTGCGCCTCTGGATGTGTCTGCACAAGCACTAGGCACAGCAATCCCTGCAATAACTGGTGGAATAGCTGGGGCTGCGGCAAGACTAACGCCTATGGCGATCACAGGAGTTCAAGGCGGTATTGGCGCATTGATGGGGACAGGTCTTGTCAAAGGAACAATATATGATGGAGTTCAACGTGCTTTATTGGAGGTGGGGGTAAGCGAAGAGCTTGCACACAGAGCGGCATCTGAAGCTCAAGAATATACAGGGCCGAATAAAGATCAAATTATTGCAGGGGCAGTTCTTGGTGCGCTTGCTTCTACTGGCCCTGTAGAAAGGCTTGCTCAAACAGGTCTTATACAAAATGTTTTTAGCAAGATAGCCGCTAACACAGGCATGGTTGGTGTCAAAGAAGCTGGCGAAGCCGCTACGCAAGCCACTGTTCTAGGCGGCATGAAAAATGTTATTGGGGCAGGATTAAAAGAATCTGGCTATGAGTTTGCTCAAGGAGCGCAAGAACAGATAGCAGAAAATCTTGCGTTGCAAAGATTTGGTAGAGAATATCAAGAATATGCTCCTGTGTTGCAAAAACTTACACAAACACCTTTTGCAAGAGGCGTTGGAACGTCTGGTGCATTGGAAGCGTTGGGAGGCTTTGGTGTTGCAAGTGGACTTGCGACTCCATTTGAGATTGAAAGATATAGAAGAGGTGATGAAGCTCCTGCGTCTCCTCCAGTAGATCCTTTAGCTTTAGAAACAGAAGTCTCTTTAGAGGAAGAGGCAGAAAAAAGAAGAAAGCAAGAACAAAACGTGCAAAGAGCGGCAAAAAGAACTGAAGCCGCAAAACAACAAAGACAAGAAGAAGAAAGAACCCTTCCCCTACAGGGGTCTGAAGCAGTGGATATGCTTCCCCCTGATCAAGTTAATCCCTTGAGAGTTAGGCTCTCAGACCCTAAACGTGAATCAGAAATCCCCATTCAAAACATTGACGATCTTGCTGAAGGCATTCCGACAGCAGATATAGAGGGTGTTCTGGAAGATGGTTCTGCAAAACAGGACGTAGTTAACAAAGCCCTTGATGATGTGGTTAAGGTAATTAAACAGGGTCACAGGCTTGAGTATGGGCCTCGTCAGGAATCAGAAAGAAGCGCATTAGAGCAGGTCAGGGGCAAAGAAGCCGCAGACCTGTATGAAAGAACCGTCAAGGAAAGAATGAGTTATGCAGAGTCTTTAAGAACAAAAGACACTGACCAGATGGCAAAAAACTGGGCGAAGCGATCAGCAAAACAAATATCAAGAGAGCTAAGAACTCATTTCCCCAGAGATGAAGAGTTCAAGGTAATTCAAGGGCGCGGAACTCTTGTTATTGTTGACTCGTCAGGAAAAGCATATACAGAGATAGACGGGAGCCTTGATAACGCATTTGATCTTGCTTACAGCTTGGCATCAGAGCTAGGTTCTGAGTCAAAAACCAGATCAGCAGAATGGAAAAAGACAGGTCAGGTATACGATCCTGATGAAACAACAGTTATAAGCGGTGAAGATGTTGCTATAAAAGATGTAACAGGCTTGCCGAAGCAACCTAGAAAGAAAAAATATAGAAATCAGAAGTATACAGAAAGGCAGTACAGGGTTGCATCTATTCTTGCCAGAGAGACAGGGGAAATGCCGATCAGGGCTGACCTTGAAAATCGTACAGAGCCTATTACAGATGAGGCTTTTGAGTCTTTAAGCAAGAGAATAGCTGATGAGTCTGTGCAAGAGACAGAAACAGAGCCTTTGCGTCTTGAAGATAGAAACAAAGAAATCAGAGAGAAAATGCGTAAAGTGCTTTCTGGTTTTGGTTTGGATGATGTTGGACTGGTTCTTTCAGACAAGTTGTTTGGGGTTGCTTATGACACGGAAGGCAATATAACTCTTGATATTAGCGACAAGGCAAGAGAAGCCGCTACCAGAGAAGGTGCTGGCGATCCTTTGGGCGGCTATCAGTCTGGAATTAACACAATAATTCTTGCATTAGATGCTGTAGCGTCAGAAATAGAAGGGAAGGTTACCAAGAAAAAATTAATTAAGGCATTAGAAAACGTGATGGGGCATGAGGTTGTTCATGCCATGCGTCAAAATGATTTATTTACAGATCAGGAATGGAGTCTTCTTTCTGATTTAGCAGTTAATAGAAAAAAACCAGACAGCGACATGACTTATATGGACATGGCGGCTCAACTTAATCCTGATCTTGCGTCGCAGGGAAGAGAAGATGCTTTAATTGAAGAAGCCGTAGCAGACATGGCTAGAGATGCGCTAAACGGAACATTAAAGAATTTTGGAGGAAGACCTAGAAGCCTTGTTAATAGAATATATCAGTTTTTCTTAAAGCTATTAAGGCTTAAAAAGGATGTTGGTTTTGAAACATTTGATGAGTTGATTGTTGGCATACGAGAAGGTGTGGTTGGTTCCAGAGAAAGAGGGGTGATAAGGACAAAAAGACAGGCTCTTAGAGATCAAGATGAAACAAGAGCAAAAACAGCAAAAGAATTTAAAGAAGCTCTTAAAGAATCTAAAGAAGCAATGACAGCCGCTGTAACAGGTGAAGAAAGAGATCGTGCTGAAGACTTTGATCCAGATGCAGTGCAAACGGTGGACAGACCTGCATTTATGAGAGGCTCTGTTACCTCCATAGATCAACAGATCACAGACACGGAACAAGAATTATATCGACTTAACTCTGAAGCAAGAAATGATGCGGATCAGTTAACAGCGAGAGAGGCAAATATACTTTCTGCAAGAATACAAGAAAAATTAGAATTACTAGATAATTTAAAGGAAGAACAGCAAACCATACAAAGATTGGAAGAGAAAGAAACCACCTACGAAGACATAAAGCCAATAGCAGATCAGATGGACTTGGCGTTTTCCAGAGGCTCATACGACAACATTAAAAAAGAAGCAAGAAAACAGGGTTTTTATACCAGAAAAGCGTTTTATCACGGCACATCAATACCAGATACTTCGATTATCAGGAAGTTTGATCCTGCAAGAGGTTATGAGTCAGCGGCTCTAGGAAAAGAGCAAATGTATGGAGAGCAACCTGTTGCCCACTTTGCTTATGATGGTGATACAGCAAGCAGATTTGCCGCTACAGCAAGACTTACAACTCCAGAAGGAGTTCTGGCTCCCTCTGTCTATCCAGTATTTTTAAGAATTAATCCAGATGGTTCTAATATTTTTGATATAAGAGACCCAGAAGGTTTATTCAAAGACAATGACCTGATAAATATTCTATCGTCTTTTTCTTATGCAGATCGAATGGCTTTTAGTAATTTGTACTTCTCCCCAGAAACCATAAACAAAATAAAAATGGCTGGGGAAAGAATTCCAGACAAAGGTGAAAGCTATAAAAAAATAAAAGAAAAATTTGCAAAAGCCGTTAAGGAAAACTCTAAGGTTTATCAAGAAATACTGAAAGATCAAAAAAGATATGTTGACGATGTAGCTCCAGAGGAAAGAGATCAAAATAAAGAAATACAGATAAATAAAGCATTAGACACGTTTGACGATGCGTTTATAGAAGCCCCATTAACAAGCTCAAGTTCTTATAAAGGTTTGCCATCAGGCCCGACAGACAGAAAAGTTAAATCAAAAGGAGCTAGTTTTGAAGAGCTAGAAACCCTTTCTCCTTATATTAAACGTGCAGGGTACGATGGGTATGTGGATTTTGAAGGTTTTGAAGGATTTCCAACAGCCATTGCAATGTTTTATTCCAAGGATATTAAAGGAATATTTGCCAAGTTTGACCCAGAGTCAGTTCCAGAGGGCATGGAGTATAGCGATGACCTTATGTTTAGCAGAAGATCAGATATTCCTCCAGCAGAAAATGCTCAAAGAACACAGATCATAGGAACTCTTCCAACTTACCGAAAAGCCGCAAACATACTGGAGCAAGAGGGGTCTGGAAACAGGTCTTTGGATTTCGGTGCAGGTCTCGGTGTTGGCGCAGAAGAGCTTGGCTATGATTCTTATGAGCCATTTCCTAGGGAAGGATTCTTTCCCACCTATACGGCTCCAGATCAAATAACTCCAAAATCTTACGACAAAATAGTAAACCTTAATGTGTTAAATGTAGTGCCGAAGGACGCAAGAGATAGGATTGTTAAAGACATAGGCACGGCTCTTGATGTAGGTGGTGTTGCGGTAATAACAACAAGGGGTAAAGATGTTCTTTCTGCAAAAGGAGATCCCGGCCCAGAGCCAACATCTATTATTACCACCAGAGGAACCTATCAAAAAGGCTTTACCAGAAAAGAACTTGTTGACTATCTGCAAGGCTTGCTTGGCTCATCATTTGAGGTTTCTTCTTTAAATCTCGGCCCTGCTGGTGCGTTAGTTAGAAAGCTAGATTCAGAACTTATGTTCTCCAGAGGCTTTAATGACAGGGTTCAGACCTCCATTCCATACAAACAGCCCACGATAAAAGGGGTTAAACAGCCTATTGAGTACACGCATGGAGATCCAGAAGAATATGCAATAAGCATGGACAGGGTCAGGCAAGATCCAAAGTTAGTTGCAAAACTTGCCAAGGCAATAAGAAACTATAATTTTCTTTCAGACGAAACAAAACAGCTTGACGATGAGGCGGTAATAGACGCATTCAAGCAACACATGATAGACAATCTAATCATGCTTCACGATCAAATGAATCCAGAAGTAAGAGAGATAGCAAAGAACTGGTATGACGGAGCAAGGAAAATCAGTGAAGAGTGGTCTGAAAGATATGAACTAGAACCCCGTCAGGTTGCCGCTGTTATTGCTAACCTGTCACCACAAAAAGACTGGTTTATGAATATGTCTAATGCAGAACGTGTGCTAGACATTCTTGCAACACAACAAGATTTTCGTGCTGATGCAAACATGAACACCCAGTTTAATGAAATTGTTTTGTCAGATGAAAAGGGAAATCCTTTTCCAAAAGGCAAAATACCTGTATCTAAAAAAGAACAAAAAATAATATGGGATGTAATAAAAGAGCTTACATATAGAGAAATAAATCAAATCGAGAAAAAAGATTTTCGTTTTGTCACCAAGCAATTTAAAAATATAGATGTTGAAAAATTAAAAGCCTTTGCCAAAGCTATTTGGGTAAGAATGTATGACGAGGCATACAATTCTCCTTCATACAGGGTAATGATGCCGACTGGAGAAGTGCTTGGTTATGCCATGAATCAGAACGGCACAAAATCAAGACGAGCGTGGAATAGTTTTTCTGAAATAGCAAAGGCAATACTGTCTGCCGAAACACCCGACTTGACATTAATTTCAGAGGTTCTTGGAAAGGCTCATAAAGTTAGAAATTTTTATAACAACATAATTGCGCCAAACTCTAATCTTGGCGAGGTTACTATAGATACCCATGCTGTTGCGGCAGCTTTAATAAAAGCCCTTTCTCAAAAAGGATATGAAGTAGCCCATTCTCTTGGAGAAACTCCACCCGAAAAAGTTGTAGGGATGCCAGAAAAGACTTTAGGAAAGGATGTAAAAAGAGAGGGTGCTGGAAACAGTCAAGTAGTTGGAAGTCTTGGGACATATCCTATTATTGCCGATGCTTACAGAGAAGCGGCATCACAACTTAATCTTTTGCCAAGACAGCTTCAATCAATTACATGGGAACAAATAAGAACTATATTTACAGACAAATTTAAACAAGATTCTAAAAATGTTGATGATGTCAACAAAATATGGGACAATTATGCATTAGGAAATTTGACATCTTTACAGGTGCTGGAGAAGATATATGATACCACAAATACCAAGGGAATCACTCCCACGTGGCATGGAAGATCCGACATTGTCAGCGATGGAGGGTCTGGGGTCGAAACTTACGATAGACAATTATTTAGTGATGAACTATCCAGACAGAAGTCTGGAAGACTTGAAGAACGACCCAGAAGTGATGTCGATGATACCCCCACAGCTTTCTCAAGAAAACCAAGAGCCTTAGCGTCAAAAGAAGCATTAGAACAAAATGCCGCAAAGAACCTAGAAGCGGCTGAAAAAGCACAAGGCAGATATATTCCAAGAGTTAATGTAGACGCATCACTTGAAGCTCAATACATAGCAAACAATCCAGACTCTGCTGATACTCTTGACGAGTCAGAGAGAATATATTTTAGCCGCAAAAATGTACCAAAAGATACTCCAGAGTCAGTTACAAGAGCGGTAAATGATCTAACTGGCGATCCAGCTTCTCCAGAAAGTCCAAGTGAGCCTTTCTTTAGGCTGTTGGACATGAGTTCTGGAGAGAAATTAAATTACAATGTAGACAAGTTTAGACAGTCACTAATTGACAAATACGCAAGGCTTGCCCGACTTTACAGTCGAAATCCGCATTTGTATAAAATGTTAGCGGATACATCCGCAATAGATGCCGCAATGCTTTCGGAAAAAGCAACTCAGTTCTTAGCGCAAACAGTCACAAAAGGCGTAATTACTTATGACTTGAATGGCAACGGAACAACAATGGTTATTCCTTTTGAGAGGGATGGCAGGAAGATAGATGGTTTAATAGGTGTATTAAAAGGTCTTTATCCTGATCCCAGAACAAACCCTCACGGAAACCTAGAAAAATTGGCGCAGACATATGCCATTCTTAAAAGAAGCGAAAGACTCAAAAGAGAAGGCAAAAAAGTTCCTGAGACAGAAACAACGCTTGCTGAGTTTGAAAGAGATATAGAAAGATATGTCGATCCAACAACTGGAGAAAACATCATACGAAGGTGGTATGCAGATTGGACGGCTTTTAACGAATACACAATTACCTTCTTGCAAAAGACAGGTGTTGTTGATGAGGAGATATCTCAATTATGGAAAGATTACTCTGATTTTATTCCCTTTTACAGGCAAGCCCAGAACGAACCAGATGCAATCAACAAGGACTACAAGGTATACGCACAAAAAATATTTGGTGGCATGGATAACATTCCCAAGTTGCAAGAGTTAAAAGGCTCAGAAAAAGAAGTTAGCGTCCCTATGTTTGATGCGATTTACACTAATCTTGCCGCAGCAATACAGATGGGCATGAAAAATGTTGCGGCTCAAAGAATAACCAGAGATATGATTTCCCTTGGCTTGGCTCAAAAGAAAAGCGAGGCTGAGGCAGGTTCTGGGTACACAGTCAAATTCAAGCACAAAGGAAAAATACAAACTTATGAAATACTAGATCCATTGGTTTATGAATCTATGAAAGCCTCTGATGTTGGTATAAATGCCTATTACGCAACGCTAGTTGGAGGGCCAGCTAACTTTCTAAGAGAAGCAATTACCAGAATGCCTCCTTTCTGGGCGGCAAACCTTTTTAGGGACAGCCTTTCTTCTTTTGTTACGGCTGGAGCAAATACCACTCCTATTGCAGGTGCGCTATATCACTTTCTCAATCCAATGCAGGGAACTACTGATCTTGAGATGATGGGTATTGTCGGAGGCTATGGGCTTGATGTTGACAGAGGTCTGGGTCTTGGCAAGCAGATGGAAAAGCTGAGAAAGAAACAAGGAATATTTTTAGAAGGAGAAGACCCTAGTCCGTGGGATTTGTGGAAGCCTATTTGGGATGGCTTGGAAGTGTTCACTAATCGTTCAGAAGCCGCTGTCAGGAGAGAAGTATTTAACGATACGCTTAAAAGAACAGGGAATATTGCGGAAGCGCAAAAACAAGCGATTGAGGTGCTTAACTTTGCAAGAAGGGGTAATAACCCAGTTTTAAAATACGTCACCGTAGCAACACCGTTTCTTAACGCAAGAATACAAGGCATGGATCTTGTTTACAGGGCGTTGTCTGGAAAAACAATGCCAGCAGACAGGCGTTCTAGGGCTATGGCACTTGTAGGAACCTACACTAAAGCCGCAATTCTGCTTGGTTCAACCATGCTTTATTACATGATGGTAAGGGATGACGAGCAGTACGAAGAACAAAGCGAAATGGATAAAAATTTATTCTATTTCTTCCCTACGGAGTCAGGCAGACCGATCAGGATGCCAATTCCTTTCGAGATTGGATTGATATTTAAAACAATACCAGAATTAATTATGCGCCTTATGGATGGAACAGTTACACCCAGAGAGGCGGCAACAAACCTTGGAACCCAGACGTTAGAGACATTTAGTATCACACCGCCTCAGATAGTAAAGCCTCTTGTTGAGGTGTATTTCAATAGAGATTTGTACACAGGAAGGCCTATTGAGCCATATTACATGGATAGAAAAATGCAAGAAGGGTTTAAACAAAGACCCACTACAAATGAGTTTGCAAAATTTTTATCCCAAGATTTAGGGTTGAGTCGTGTGGGGTATTCTCCGTTAGACGTAGAGCATTTATTGAGTGGTTATGGAGGAACGCTAGGCGTTTATGGGATGGCGGCAATAGACTCGATTATGAAGTCAGAAGCCTTTATTGGTGACAAGACACTAATAAAGCCATACGAGGACTGGCGTGACAACGCAATGGCTAGAAGATTTTTTGGTCAAAGGTTTCCTTCTGGAACACTAGAAAGATATTATCAATTGCAAAAAGATGTTGATCAGATAGTAGGAAGTATCAATGCGGCACAAACGCCAGAAGAAAGAGAAAGAAGAGCCGCAGGTAGAAAGACAATGTTGCAGACAGTCAGGAAGAGCGGCACTCCAGATCCATCTTTGGCTAATATAAAAGAGTCTGTTAAGAAGTTCAGAGACCAGATCAGGTTTATTGGAGAGCAGGATGTTGATGCTCAGGAAAAAGCAAAAAGAATTGATAAGGTTAAGAAACAAAGAACAGACTATCTCAACACATACTTACCTCTGGTTATAGAAAAGTACGGATTAGATGTTCCGCTGTTCAATGACCTTTATGTAGAAGATGAAAAACTTATCGAGGAAGACCTCGAAAGAGCTAGAGTCATTGGATCAGGAAGAGGCGGTGTATTTAAAACCAAAATTGATGCGATGATGAATCCATGAACCCATATTTCTATAAATGCAAAATAGTTAAGATAATAGATGGCGACACCGTGGATGCGGATATCCAGCTAGGATTTAATGTTACTCTCAGCAAGACAAGAATAAGGTTGTACAACATTGATACACCAGAATCTCGCACTAGAAACTTGGCAGAGAAAGCATTAGGTCTGAAGGCAAAAGAGCGTCTGACCGAATTGCTTGGCGAAAAGTTCTATATCAAATCTCTTGGTGAGGGCAAATCCAAAGGTAAATATGGAAGGGTTCTTGCCACCCCATACACCCTAGACACTCAGGAAGATGTCTGTGAGCTTCTCGTTAAGGAAGGTCATGCGGTGTATTATGATGGGGGCAAGAAGACCAAGGTCTGGGCTTAGATTACATCAACAAACAGAGGAGCATCGTTATAGATGCGGTTTCTGGCGATTTCTGAATAATCCTTATTTAGCTCGATAAGTATGGCATTTCTTTCATGGCGATCAGCAACCAATCCAGTAGTTCCAGCACCGCCAAAGGGATCAAGTACAGTTCCTCCCTCTGGACAACCTGCCAAAATACAGGGCTTTATCAGGTCTGGAGGAAAGACGGCAAAATGAGCTTCTTTAAGAGGTTCAGTAGTTACGCTCCAGACAGACCTTTTGTTTCTTGTTTCAAAAAGCATCTCTCCTACAGCCTCTTCTTTAATAGCCTCGTAGTCGTAATAATATTTGTCTTTTTTAGAAAGCAGAAAGATGTATTCATGTGCTTTTGTGCAACGATCTTTTACACTTTCTGGCATAGGATTAGGCTTGTGCCAGATAATGTCTTGCCTGAGATACCATCCATCCTGCCTCAACGCAAACGCAACCATCCAAGGTATGCCGATCAGGTCTTTACTCTTAAACCCTTCAAGTTTGTTATTAATTGCAATCTTTTGTGCTGTTCTCCCTTCCTTGTATTTCGGGTCTTTGTGTTCTCCCTTATGCCCAGTGCCGCAGTAGGTGTCACCAAGATTGAGCCAGACTGTGCCGTCATCTCTTAAAACTCTCTTCACTTTTCTAAACACATTGACGATATTACTGACGTACTCGTCTGGTGTTGTCTCAAGTCCTATCTGGCCTTCAGCATCGTAATCCCTGAGACAAAAATAAGGCGGTGAAGTAATGCATGTGTATACTGACTGTTCTTCAAGATCATCCAGAACATTCAAGCAATTCCCTTCAAGAATCCGAATCGGCATCTATGCGTCCTTTTGTGACTTCGCTAGTGCATCAAGATATTTCTGCCGTTGAGCTGATAGTGCCGCTTTCTTCGCGTTGATGGTGAAGTTAGACCCTGCGTTCTGGTCTTTCTTCGTGGCATAGACTGGAGTGTCTTTGCTCCCTTTTCTGAAAGATATGTTGTAGGTAGCGTTACGCTCTGAGCCTTCTACCTTGTCAATCTTCCCCCCAGATTTTAAAAATTCCTTGGTAGCGGCCTCAATCTCCTTGCGCTCAAGCTCTTTTGCGGCTGACTGAGTCTTGATAGATGTCTGCGTACTGTAGCGAGGATAATTATTATAACTATTCACTTTCATTCTCCATCTCCTTTAATCGTTCAATTAGTTTTATTAAGATTTCTTTAAGCTCTTCGTACTCGTGGTCTTCGAGTTGTAACACCAATATTTTCATAAGATTTTTTATCTTTGTACAAAAATTTTTATGTCTTATGGGAATTTATTTCTTACATATGACCTGTCAGGAGTAGAACCCCCTACAGGTCTTCCGGGCTGACTTCTGGCTTGTTTGTTGGGTTTCGATCTTCTGAGGTTTGTTTTCTTGTGCGAAAAAACCCCTCATATTGAGGATACTTGCCCATAAAAGCTCGTGCATAAAAAGCCCTATAATTATTTCCTATCTTGAATGTGGTCACACCATCTCCACCGACATCCATTTCCCATCGTATGCGCTCAAAAATAGCATTGATCGAGTAATGTTTGTAGCCTTTTTCTATTACCTCGAAGGTGAACCTGACAAGAAGATCCCAGACCTCTGGGTGTTTGTTGTGATACGCAAGCACTTGTTGGCGCATCTCTTCTTTCCTGTTGTCAGTCATTCTTTGCCCTCTATAAAAACAGTAAGTTCCTTTGGAAATACCCTTTGTGGCCCACACCGCTCGTTCTCCCAGACATCAAGAATCTTGCCATCAAAGGTATCAACCTGCCATTCAACCGTGCCACGGTGATCCTTCAGCTTCACCGTCCATCCAAAATCACTTTGCCTTTCAACGGTGTAATCGCCCTTTCTAAAAGCTGTATTTCTTTCTTTCATCTCTCCCTCCTACTATGTCGTTTCTCTCTCCGATGGGGGGACATGG
>Ga0310344_10003393_pt1 | contig 11859 bp, 9 predicted proteins | sample HC15DNA20200_MG_FD_203801 | JGI IMG/M metagenome (GOLD analysis project Ga0310344, IMG submission 203801) | Marine microbial communities from station ALOHA, North Pacific Subtropical Gyre - HC15-DNA-20-200_MG | ecosystem: Environmental > Aquatic > Marine > Oceanic | place: Pacific Ocean: North... | reverse complement strand
TCCTTAGAAATACCTAGAAAAGAGAACATGCCGTGCTCTTGAGCGATAAACGAGAAATCGTATGACGCATTCCGTTCTTGCAACTTGTTCGCTAACAAGCAGCGAAGATCGTTCAGACGATCCCGCATCTCGCTCAGCTCTGCAATCCATAGTGATCTCAGCTCATCGTCACAGAGAATCTCCGCAACGATCGCAGCACCGTGATCCGGTGGCATGGAGTAAATTCCGCGTGCAATGTTAGAAGCGTTGTTCAGCGTAAGCGTAGCCGCTTGCGCATCCTTAGAAACGATACTGACCGCGCCCACGCGCTCACGATAAAGCCCAAAATTTTTCGAGCATGATGTAACAATTACCACTTCGGGCAACCGCTCAGCCATGAGCCGGACACCGAAGGCATCCTCTTCTATTCCTTGGCCCATACCGAGATAGGCGAAATCGATGAACGGTACGATTCCCCGCCGCTCGAACAGCTCGGTCAGCTCCAACCACTGTTCTCGAGACAAATCTGCACCACTGGGATTATGGCAACAACCGTGCAGTAGCACGATTTTACCCCTGTCGAGCTTCTCAAACTCGGCTAGCATTCTATCGAAGCCAATACAATGATTCTGATAGTCATAGTAAAAATATTGCTCGAGCTTAAGCCCGGCGAGCTGTAGCAACGGCATATGGTTCGGCCACGACGGGTCACTCAACCAAATTCTGGCATCAGATTGTGCCCGCAAGAGCAGATGAGCCGCGACGCAAAGCCCACCGCTACCGCCCGGCGTCTGCACAGTCGAGACGCGTCCATCACGCAACGCCGGATGTCCGTCACCGAATAGCAGTCTCTCCAAAGCGGCATTGAATCCCGTGTTACCAGCAATCGACACGTAACTCTTAGTTTGCTGTGCCGCTAAAATCTGCTGCTCGCCACGGCGAACGCTCTCGAAAATTGGCGTATTACCGTTTTCATCTTGATAAACGCCAACGCTCAGATCAATTTTACTCGGATCCTGGTCCTCTCGATACAAAGCCATGATGCCTAGAATGGCATCACGCGGTAATTCTTTTAAGGCTTCGAACACGGGCAGTCCTTAGAAAAATGAACGGTGCCGAACAATACAGGAGAAAGTCGCTCTAGGTAAGGTCGCTAATATACCTTTCGAAAACCGGCTACTTAGGGATCGGTCAGCCAAACGGCGCAATATTAAACACGCGGTCCAAAATAAGGACCAGACTCATTCCTGTGAACACCGCAAGGCTCAGCCAACCAAACCACTTGGCAAAGGCTGAAGGGTAGAACATCTTGTCTTCCTTCGAAATGACGGTCAAACAATAATAGAGATTTAAGAAAAAGATAACGGGCGCGACACAATAGGCCAGCGCTGAAGCAACCAGCACAAGATATACCGGCCGTGGCAACCCGGCGATAATTGCAACCGAAGTGACGAGTGAGAACATCATACTGATGCGGTAGATGTTGAACTCGGAGTACCAGCGCCTTTTATGCTCTTCACCGAGATCCTCTCGGCCCGTACCAGAAAGCGCCGCTGTCCTACGGAAAAGATTGCGACAACAAGCGCCGACGACACGCGGCCAACCATCGAAGTAGTTGAATGCTGTGGAAAAAGTCGCCGCAAGAGCTCCTATGAGGAAAACAATCATCGCGCCCGGCCCCACACTTTCCGTGAATATCGTCGCGATCTCCCCCATGACAGCATTCCCGGCGACTTCACTCGGATACATCATTACCGCCGCAAGCAACATAAAAATCGCTGCGAGAATAAAAGAAATCACATGGCCGGCTCGGAAGTCCCATAACCCGATCTTGAACCAGCGACGACAATACTCGCGCGCATGATCGGGTAACGCTAGCGTATCAACACTCAGGTCTTTCTTACCATCTGCAAACGGATCGTAGGGCTTGGCCAGCCCACGAGCCTCTAGATCACCACGAATACGACCCATGCCCGCTTTCTTAGCTTTCCCCCACTCAGATGCTTGTAACGAGACATCGATACCGGTCGGCAACAATCCCAGGAAAGACGCAATGATCAGCCACGAACCCTCTGGCGTATCAAGCTGAAAGAAATGTACAAACTCGCTGATCGGAGCAGGCCTGACGATGTAAACGCCTATCGTGCAAACGATCAGTAAACCTGCAGCAATCTTCGTAACGAGTTCAACTGCCGCGTAATTGCCGCGCAGAATAATTAAAACCGAGGCAACACCAATAACCAACGAGTAGAGCGCTAACTCCATATCGTCTCCAACACCTGGTATATCTATGCCAAAATATTGATGAATCAAGTAAAACACTACGGCTGCCGAGGCAATCAATCGTCCAGCCTGACCTATAGCTGACTGGATCACAGTAGTGATTAGGACATACCAGACAGGGAGTTTCATCCAAGCCGTAGAATAGGCATCGAGCATGCTACGCCCGGTTGCATTAGTAAACCGGAATGCCATCTCAAACCCGTAGTACTTGAAGATATACGCCATCGGCAAACACCAGAGCAACGCATATTCAAACCGGCCGCCCGCAACCGGAGCCGTTATTAGATGACTCGTGCCAATACCTGTCATCATGAGAATTAGGCCTGGACCGAAGTGCCTGAAGAGCCCCCCGGGACTCATCGACGGCAATTCCAGTTTGTCCAGCAAGTCTACGCTCGGGTTGCTTCTTATTCTCTCTTCATTCATTGATGGTAGCGTTCCCCACAAAGCCTATATCTTTATAACGGGAAGTAAGCACCGATTCAAACCACGGCCCAGCAAAGGACGCGCTAAAATAACTGAAACTAACTATTAGGAGCGCTAGATGAAAGTAGTCCAAATGACTGGCGTCGGTGGGGCCGAAGTCCTAGAAATAGCCGAAATTGAGACCCCAAAACCGGGCAACGGTCAGGTGCTCATCAGGGTCAATGCAACATCTGTGAACCGAGCCGATATTAGTCAGAGGCGCGGCAACTACATGCAACCCAAAGGAGATTCCGAAATCCTCGGCCTCGAGGTTACTGGCATCGTAGAGAAACTCGGCCCCGACGTTGAGAACTGCGCGATCGGTGATAGAGTCATGAGTCTCGTTGGTGGGGGCGGATACGCCGAGTACGCGCTAGCATATGCAAGTCATCTGATGCCGGTACCTGACTGCTTAACCAACGAAGAAGCGGCTTGTATAGCCGAAACTTATATCACCGCCTACCTGAACATCTTCGAGGTTGCCAAATTAAATGACGGCGAGATCGTGCTCCTTCACGGCGGTGGCGGTGGCGTCAACACCGCTGGAATTCAACTCTGCAAGCAATTCAGACCTACATGCCGCATTCTCGTGACAGCTTCGTCCGGCAAATTGGCGCGCGTCTCGGAACTAGGGGCAGATCTCGTCATCGATTACAAGAACAAAGCATTTGAGGAAGTGGTCACAACCGAAACGAACCATCATGGCGCTGACGTCATACTAGATCACATCGGTAGCAAATATCTGACGCCGAACCTAAAGGCATTAGCGATTGCTGGGCGACTAGTCATCATTGGTGTAATGAGCGGCCCAACGGCCGAAATCAATCTCGCGCGACTAATGGTAAAACGTCAGCAGGTCATAGGTTCGGTACTCCGATCGCGGCCGGTTGAAGAAAAAGCAGCGATAACGGCCCGGTTTTCTGCTGAGGTGTTACCGTTATTTGCCAATGGCACGCTCAAGCCCCTAATTCACGACGTGTATCCGCTCTGTGACGCCGCGGATGCCCATAGATCCATGGAAGCTAGTGCCCATTTCGGCAAAATTGTCCTAGCAGTAGGATAGCTAGGGTCGCCGGCTATCTGAAATGGAAAGTAATTGTCCCCAAGATTCCAGGGTGAGTAACTAATGAGGCAAGTAATTAGTGTACCCTGAGCGGTTGTTGACGTTATCCTTCCGCGAAAATTGGGTGGGTCATGCCACATTATCCTGTGTGCCCGTACTTAGTGAGACATTAAAATAACCAACAACGAAACTCTGCGGCGAAGCGAATTCGTCTCGCTTATGGCGCTTCTAATATCGCTAGTCGCACTGTCCATCGACGCGATGTTACCCGCTTTACCCGCGATTGGTGCCGATCTAAATGTTCACTGGGAGAATGGAACACAACTAGTTATCGCAGCAATGTTTGTCGGATTCGCAATGGGCCAACTAATCTTCGGCCCTCTATCTGACTGCTTTGGCCGAAAAGTTCCGATTTACGCTGGGCTCAGTCTTTTTATTCTTGGCTCAATTCTCTCAATGAGCGCATGGAGTTTTCCAGCAATGCTCGCCGGGCGTTTTTTGCAAGGCTTCGGTGCGGCTGCCCCCCGCAGCATAACGGTCGCGTTGATTCGAGACTATTTCGAAGGTCGTGCCATGGCACGGATCATGTCGTTCATTATGGCCGTATTTATTATCGTGCCTATCCTCTCGCCCGCAATAGGACAAGCTATATTACTAGTCGCAAATTGGAGGATGATTTTTGCCATGCTATTGACGCTAGCACTTATCTCCTGTGTGTGGTTCGGCATTCGCCAACCCGAAACACTAGACCCTAGCCTACGCACGGCGTTCTCGCTGCGTCAGATCGGTAGCGATATCATAGAAGTCGTGCGTACTCGTTGTGCGCTCGGCTATACGATTTCTGCCGGGCTTGTGTCTGGCGCATTCATTGGATACCTCAGTTCTGCACAACAAATCTTCCAGTCGCAGTTCGGTCTAGGAAACTATTTCCCTCTCTATTTCGCTGGTCTCGCCGCATCAATAGGCTGCGCCTCGCTCCTCAATGCTAAGCTAGTCCTGTATTTCGGTATGCGTTTATTATCTTGGCGAGCGCTCCAATCGATGAGTGTCTTTTCCGCTGGATTTTTCATCTATGCGTCTACTGTCGATGGCACACCACCGTTATGGACGTTTATGGCCTGGGGAGCGCTCACATTCTTTTCTATAGGTCTTGTCTTCGGCAACTTCAATGCTCTAGCGATGGAGTCTCTCGGACATATCGCTGGCACTGCGTCCGCTGTCATTGGCTCGCTAGCGACGGCGGTCTCACTAATGCTTGGGGTTTTCATCGGTCAATCATATGACGGTACCGTGCTACCTCTCGTTGGCGGATTCGCAATACTTGGCCTAGCATCGCTTGCAACGATGTGCCTGGCCGAGCGCGGCAGCAACTAGGATAACTGCAACATGTCTAAAACCGGAATCGATGAGAAAGGGAATTTTTCTCGTCCAAAACCTCGGGGTTTTCTTAGAAACCTTTTTCGGGAACCGCTGGAAATTGGCGCGTTAGCACCAAGCAGCCGCTTTTTGGCTAAACTACTAGTTAATGATATCAAACCCGGATCTAAAGTTATCGAGCTCGGCGCGGGCACAGGAGCCGTCACACAGGCAATCTTAAATGCCGGTGTTTACGCAAAGGATCTGACTCTTATCGAGCAGAATAAGGAATTTGTCGAACTACTCAGGCAACAATTTTCAGAAGCAACAGTTCTCCAAGCAAACGCAGTATCATTCCGTCGCCATCTCGCTCCGGGCAGTGAGGCAGTAGATTTTGTCGTGAGCGGACTTCCGCTACTGTTATTCCCAGCAAGATTGAAAGCGCGCCTGCTCGCACAGATATTTAAGTCCCTGCATAGCGATGGCTGTCTATACCAGTTCACTTACGGCGGATGTTGCCCAATCAGCCGCAAATTACGCCGAACGCTAGCTCTCAAGGCATCGCTGATAGGATTTACGCCGTTTAACGTACCGCCAGCGTTCGTCTATCGGATAACCCGCAATTAACCAAAGTTTCAAGGGAGCGTCACTTTACCAAACCAAAGTTTGCTCGGTCATTATTCTTCCCACGGTTTAGTAGAAACCCCGGGGTCACAGTTGATCGGAATGAAGTTAAATTGCGGCGCATAATCCCATTCCATACTGCCAGCAAATGGCTCAGCGAGATATTCCGGATCCTCAACAATGAAATCGATCAACAGTCGTCGACCATCATCACTAAGCGAAAACTCTTCGACAACGCGTCGACTCGTTCCCATCGGTGCACCATCTATCAGCGCGGAACGATGCTCCGCTAACTGCACCGTTTCAACAACTAAAACATCACCTTCCCAGTAACCAATCGAGTGCCCTTGGTTCGTATAATCACCATCCTGAGGATGATCTCTTCCATCTGTATAGATCACGCGCTCTGATCCAAATAGCTCACCCCTTATTATGATCCGATCCTCAGCTACGATGATTTCGTTCAAATAAGGAACACCGAGAAAGGTTGGCGTAGGATAGGCGACGCATTTGCCCGCGGGGCTATCGCGCGTCACATCGTATGCCACCTGCGCGGCGGTACCTTTCGCCGTCAAGAAACGAACGGTTGCCCGAAGCTGCCAGAGATGCTGATTCGTCGCAAGCGGAGTAGACCAGAGACCAGACATATCCGTCGCAACTGCACCAGTATCCGACTCGCTCGGCCGGCTGTCGAATGAAACACGGGGAGTCAACAGCGCACCCCCACCCGTCGCGACCGATATAAGCCTTCCATGCGCACGTTGCTTATTCTTGTCGGGATGTGCGCGCACGACGACCTGATCTCCACGACTCAGAGATGTCGAAGACCAACCACTGCGTGTCAGTATCGACGTCGCGTCGGTCTCTATCTGCCATTCCCGGATATCACCGCTTTCACTAATGCTTTCGACATGGATATAAACATGAGGATTAGACCAGTTGAAATCACTTATCTTACCTTCTATAGCGACGACTGAAGCCTGATCGAATATTGACCCACTATGATGTGCGAAAGCAGCAGAATTGACCGTGATTGATACGGCGATCAGCGCGCCGTTCCACCAGAATAGTTTTCTTGAAGACCTCGTTTTCATACGTACTCGACGTAACTACCGTTAATCTGAGATACAGAGGTTACGCCAGTTTCCATCATGACGCGGCGGAATTCTTCCCTTAAAAGCGTCATTGCTTTCTCGACTCCGCCCTGTCCGAATGCCGATAGCCCCCAGATGTAAGGCCGACCAACGCAAACAGCATCAGCGCCGAGCGCTAGCGCTTTAAAAATATCTGTTCCGCGACGAAAACCACTATCGATTATCACTGGAATGCGGTCAGCAATGACCTCTGTGATTTCCGGCAGGCTTTCTATCGTAGAGCGTCCGCTAGCCTCCGCTCGCCCACCGTGATTGGAAACGATAATACCGTCGACACCATGCTGGAGGCACAATGCTGCATCCTGCGACGTTACGATACCTTTCAACACAACCTTCATCGAGGTAATCGACTTCACTCGTTCGACGAAATCCCAGGTAAGTCCGGAGGCCTGAGTACTCATTACCCTACTTACATCGATCCCTTGATACATCGGCTTGGTTCGCAACCGTTCCGCAAGACCTTCAACGTGACACGCAGAGCAATCAGCGGTATCGGCACGAACATAACGCTCGAAGGTCTCCATATTACGAGGCGACGGACGATCAACTGTCACCGCAACAACCGGGCAACCAGCCTGCTCGGCGCGCTTAACCATGGCTTCTGCGACATGCCAGTAATTCGTCGGGTAAAGCTGATACCAGACAGCCTCCCCTCTTGCCGCAGACACTTCCTCTACTGCACTCGACGTCATAGTCGAAAGAATCTGAGTATGCGCACCGTGGCGCGCGGCACGCGCCACAGCCACTTCACCCTCAGGATGATATTTCCTCTGCCCACCGACCGGAGCAAGCGCAATCGGCGATTCCCAGCGAGCCCCGAAAATTTCCGTCGACGTGTCTGCGTTACGAATATCGACAAGTCGGCGCGCACGGATTCTAAAACGCTTAAATCCTTCCCGATTCGCTAGTAGCGTTTCGTCACCATCCGTACCAGAAACGGTGTAACCATAGTGAGCTGGAGATAGATTTCTCCTAGCGACCGGATGAAAGTCGAAAACATTGAGAGCGTCCTCAGCGATTGTTATGAGCTCTTCCGTCAATTCTTCAGCGGCCCAGGCCCGCCGGGTCAGAAACGGCAAAGCACCGGAACCGGCTAGCAAAGGTGTTCCCGCTAGAAAACGAAGAAACTGCCGCCGGTTTTCAATGGACTCATAGAAATCTAACATGAACTCTCCCTCCTTGTGTTAACGCCTTATTCGCCGGGTCTCTGACGAAAGATGCTACCAGTTCGACGTCCGTTGGTAAGGCGCTATGCGTACCTGACATTTCAGTGCCATATAGATATGCAGATGCAAGTGAACTTGCACATAGAGTTGGTCGCATGTGCAAATGTACCCAACAATATCAAAGGTACGTCAATAATCTTGTAATTTTAATCAGGATACTACGACCTAATTAAAAGAAAGTAACCTCTATGCTAATGACTCGGATAGAATCTGTGTTAATGGATAATACTTACCAACTCCGTCAAGATTTCAAACTCGACACGATGGATATTGTTGTCGCGGTGCTTCTCGGCGTCGTTCAAGCCGTAATAGAAATCGTTGGGCTTCTGGGTTTCCTCGAACGAACGGTTTGGGCAACAGGTCCGGTCGGTTTCGCCATCTATGCATTTTATAATGGCACAACCTGGATACTATTCTACGCCGGCACCTACTTACGTAAGCGAGCGGTGATCGTAGTCCTCGCCGTAGCCGTCACCGCACTCGTACGCTGGTTCGCCGGGGATCCCGATGGGCCTGTCCTGATGTTCTACGGCCTAGTGCCGGCCGCCTGCGGTGCAGCAGTGATCGCTCTCATACGCTGGCGCGGTGGTCAGGCTCTATTCGCTCTTGCTGTCTCAGTTACATCCGTCGTAAACCAAATCGCAATGTTTATCGGCATGGGCGGATTTCAACTCGCGGGAGGTACTACTTGGGCATTTATATCGATAGTCATAGCAGCCTTCGGCGGGCTGCTATGGGGGATAGTCGCCTGGCATCTAGGAAGGGGACTCGAGAATGCCGGCGTGCCATCACTCGATAGCCCCCCAGCCATTAGCGGAGGCCGGGGCGAACACGCCTAGGCACTAACTAGACGTGTCGAAAGAACCGGTTCTTGTCGTAGAGGACTACGGCTTCTGGTTCAAACCTGCGACCGGTAGTCCCGAAGGACCACCAGCACTGATCAATGTCGCGTTCGAGATTCAGCCTGGCTCATTCGTCCTGATCCTGGGTAATAGCGGGTCGGGGAAAAGCACCTTAGCGCTCAATCTTGTCGGCATCTACCCAAGCTATTTCGGCGGACGAAATCAGGGTCAAATACTAGTAAATCATCCGGATCACGGGATCATCAATCGGCGCGAATTCCCTACAACAGAGCGTTTCAGGCTCATTAACATGCTGTTCCAGAACCCGGAAGATCAGATAGTGACACTAACGGTCGAGGAAGAAGTCGGATTCGCGCTCGAAAACTATCTTTTCGACCCTTCAGAGATCCATCGCCGTATCGATTACGCACTCGACCTGGTCGAGCTGACTGGATTTCGTCACCGGGAGACACTGTATCTCTCTGGGGGAGAGAAACAGAGGGTCGCCCTCGCTGCAATGCTTGCGCTCGAGCCCACGGTCCTAATCCTCGACGAACCTACATCAAACCTCGACCCGGCAGGCACAGCAAACGTACTCGCCACAATCGACCGTGTCCGTGAGCAAACCGGGCTTACTATCATGGTGATAGAGCATGAAGTGGACGAGATATTCAGCAGAGTCGATCATGTGCTCCTTGTTGAAGAACAAGGCATCACGGGGCCCCTGACACCACGGGAATTCATCGACAAGCGAGGCCTATTCGTCCGTGACAACATGGGCCTATGGATTCCGCAGGCTGCGGAGGTCGGATTAGATCTTCGTGCCCAGGGCATCGATCTAGGCTCAAACGTACCTCTGTCCGGTTCGGAACTCGTTTCGGTCTTGGATAACATCGGCATGAATCTGCCGCTGGCGCCACCTTCCAAAAATCGGGAAGTAACCGCGAAGCATTTAATACTCGAGGATGCATCGCGCGAAGTGGTTATCGACGCCAAGGATGTCTCTTTCTCCTACGGTGATCATCAGGTGCTAAATGCGGTAAATATTACCGTGTGCCGAAACGAGCTGCTTGCCATAGTGGGGCAGAATGGTTGCGGCAAATCGACGCTTGCTTCCATGCTCAATGGCGTAACCATCCCCGATAGCGGTACCGTGTTGGTCGACGGAGTGGCCACAAACGATCATGATTTCGTCGAGCTAGTCAAACGAGTCGCTTACATCTTCCAGATTCCCGAAAAACAATTCGTCTGTGGAACTGTCTACGACGAAATCGCTCACGGGCTCCGATCTCTTAGTCTAAGTGAGGCGGAAGTAGACGAGCGAACTATCGAATTGCTTCAAACTGTGAGGCTACTAGATCGACGCGAGGCAAGTCCGTACGTTTTAAGTCATGGCCAGAAACGGCGTCTGTCGGTTGCTGCAATGGTCGTTAGCAAGCCTGAGGTAGTCGTTCTGGACGAGCCCACTTTCGGGCAAGACTACCATCAAGCACAAAATCTCATGCGACTTCTGCGAGATCTAGCAGATGAAGGTGCCGCCGTGGTGTTCATTACCCACGACATGCGGCTGGTGGCCGAATACGCTGATCGAACTGCCGTGCTCTGCGATGGAGAGATCATTTTTAACGCCCCCCCGGAAAAAATGTTTGGGGATGAAGCTGTACTCACCCGCGCCTGCCTAAGGCCACCTGCGGTGTATGAGTTTTCTGCACAAATATTGGGCAAACCGGTACTGACTACGGAAGCTCTCTCAAAACGGATTAGGGAAACGCAAAATGGCTAATTTCGACCTTTCATATAAACAAGGCGACTCCCTAGCTCACCGTATGACGCCGTTCTCTAAGCTATTAATCGTACTCAGTGCATCTTTCGTCGCTATTTTTAACACAAACCTCTATGTCGGCGCGGGACTATTTGTACTCTGCTTCCTCTTTGCTACATTTTTCTCAGGCGTACCGCTCAGACAATATTGGACGTTCGGAAAAATCATCGTACCGTTCGTCATGATTCTAGCTATCGTATTTCCGTTTTTTTACGGCGGCCAGGCGACTGTCGGCTCGGATACGATTGCTATCCGTACACCGATTAAGAACTTGTCTTGGGCAGCATTAGGATTCGGAGCACTCCTCGCACTGAGATTCCTCGCCCTGGCTACTGCCGGACTGACCTTCGCATTTACGACACACCCCACCGATCTAGTGCAGAACCTATCTAGGCGCGGTTGGGATTATCGTCTCGTTCACGCGCCGGTACTCGGACTCATACTCTTCCCATCTTTTTTGAAACTCGGCCGGGAGATTTCGATTACGCAGCGTATTCGGGACCTCGGCCAAGACACGAATTGGCTTAAGCGTAAGTGGATCAGGCTAAAGCACCTGGCTTTCGCGATGCTGGTACTGGGGTTGAGGAATGGACAAACGCAAGCGATGGCGCTAGATATTCGCGGCTACGGCGCTCATAAAACACGGACCTTCATGCGTAAACTACCACGGCATCGCGGTGGCGAAATTTTCGCGTGGGGTTTTTTCGTATTGTCGATCGTTTACCTGATTGTTCAATTCAACCCGGAGACGATGCAGTGGAACATGGAACTCTGAATTGCGGCTCAACTAAAGATTCTACCTTAGCGTTACTAGCCCAGGTTCAAGTAACCCTCTGCCTAAAATAGACCAATACGACGAGACCGTCGCCCTGACGATATTTTCGCCTGAGCGACGGCCCGGCCAAGACTTAATGCCGAGAGCACATCTCGGCTAAAAACACCGACTAGTAACTATTTCTGCCGGTTATCCAAACTCCAACCACCAGCACCCGCTGCGGCAAAGAACAAGAATAAGAAGCAATATAACGCCGCGGCTTCACCGCCA
>Ga0310344_10003392_pt1 | contig 11861 bp, 14 predicted proteins | sample HC15DNA20200_MG_FD_203801 | JGI IMG/M metagenome (GOLD analysis project Ga0310344, IMG submission 203801) | Marine microbial communities from station ALOHA, North Pacific Subtropical Gyre - HC15-DNA-20-200_MG | ecosystem: Environmental > Aquatic > Marine > Oceanic | place: Pacific Ocean: North... | reverse complement strand
AAGTTGAAGCAGCTGAAAAATTACAAAACGAATCTGCAGCACAAATTCAAACTGCACAAAAAAAGAAAGAAGAGTTTGATAAAGAGGTATCAGCAGTGAAAGCTGAATTACGCTTACTCCAAGAAATGGCAACACTAAATGATGAATTACAATCATTAAAACAAGAACTAAAAGGTGCGTCAAGAAGAAAAACTACGAAAAGAAAGGTAACTAGGAAGAAAGCTGCTCCTAAAAGAAAAACTACGAAAAGAAAGGTAACTAGGAAGAAAGCTGCTCCTAAAAGAAAAACTACGAAAAGAAAGGTAACTAGGAAGAAATCTGGAAGAAGATAAATTATTTTTAAACCATTTTATGTTGCTTGAATCTGCATAGAACATGCAGAAATTAAGTGAGGATTTTTTACAGGCGTGTAAAGAGATATGTGAAAAATTATACAAAATTGAAAATCCAGGAAAAAATCAGATGAAAGATGAAATAAAACAGATTTGTGCAAAATATTCTCTAGAAAGACTACCTAGAAACTCAGAAATATTATCATCTGCAACAGAAGAACAATTCTCAATTCTTCAAAAGATTTTACTAAAAAAACCAGTTAAAACAGCGTCAGGAGTTGCTGTAATTGCAATAATGCCAAAACCCTTTGCATGTCCACATGGAAGATGTACATTTTGCCCAGGCGGAATTGAAGTAAATACCCCCAACAGCTATACAGGAAAAGAACCTGTAACACTTAGTGCAATTGATGATGAATACGAACCTGGACTTCAAATAAAGAAAAGAATTGAACAGCTAATTGCATTTGGACATGATCCTACAAAATTGGAATTAGTAATTGTTGGAGGAACTTTTCTATTTATGCCAAATGATTACCAGCGAGAATTCATCAAATCATGCTACGATGCTATTAATGGATTCGAATCAAAAAATTTGGAAGACGCAAAATTAGCTAATGAAAAGGCAAGGATACGAAATGTAGGGTTTACAATAGAAACAAAACCAGACTACTGTCAACAGAAACATGTTGACATGATGTTAGATTATGGAACAACCAGAGTAGAGATTGGAGTTCAAAGTCTAACTGAAAGAGTTTACAACATAGTAAATAGAGGACATAATTTACAGCAAGTGATTAGTTCATTTCAGATTGCTAAAGATGCAGGTTACAAGATTGTAGCACATATGATGCCAGGTCTTCCAAGTATGACACCTAATGAAGACGTTGCAGATTTCAAGAAATTATTTGAAATAAACGAATTCAGACCAGATATGCTGAAAATTTATCCTGCGTTGGTTCTAAAAGGTACCCCACTATATGATGATTACAAACTAGGAAATTACAAACCATATTCAACTGAAGAAATGATCAATGTTTTAGTCGAGGCTAAAAAGAATATACCAAAATGGGTCAGAGTAATGAGAGTTCAACGTGAGATAACAATGGATGAAATTATAGACGGTCCTAAGATGGGAAATCTACGCCAAAAAGTTCATGAGGAATTACACAAACAGGGTACGTCTTGCAAGTGTATTAGATGTAGAGAGGCAGGATTGAACAATAAAAAAGAATTTTCTGAGCTAAAATTAGAGAGAATTGATTATGATGCATCTGGGGGGAAAGAGGTATTTTTGTCATTTAATGATGATGATGATTTAACATATGGATTTTTGAGATTAAGAAAGCCAAGTGAATTAGCACATAGAGAAGAAATCACAGAGAAAACATCAATTGTGAGAGAACTTCATGTATTTGGAAAGGCAATCAAGATAGGTGAACAAAGAGAATTTAGTTTTCAACACCAAGGAATTGGTAGGAAATTAATGAATGAAGCAGAGAAAATTGCAACAACAGAATTATCATCAAAAAAATTATGTGTGATTAGTGCTATTGGTACAAGAGAGTATTATAGAAAATTGGGATACAAGATTAATGGACCATATATGGCAAAGGAGTTGTAAGCAAAATGTCTGAACAAAACATAATTGGGAAAGGCACATGGATTGACAAATTAGCTTTTGAATTAGTTGAAAGAGAAAAACAATTAGGAAGAGATACAAGTTTAATCAGAGTTGAAAGTGGTCTTGGTGCATCTGGAATTCCACATATAGGAAGTTTAGGAGATGCAGTTAGAGCATATGGTGTTAAACTTGCATTGGAAAACATGGGTTACAAATCAGAATTAATTGCATATTCAGATGACTTAGACGGTTTGAGAAAAATACCAGAAGGTTTTCCAGATTCACTTCAAGAGCATCTTGGAAAACCTGTTTCTTTAATTCCAGATCATACTGGAGAACATGAATCATATGGAATGCATATGAGTAGTAGACTTTTAGATGGACTAGATAAATTAGGAATTGAATACACATTCAAAAGAGCTAGAGATACTTACAAAGAGGGAATTTTACAAGAACAAATTCATACAATTTTATCACAGAGTGAAAAAATTGGAGAGAAAATAGAAGAATTAGTAGGACAGGAAAAATATCAAAAATTTTTACCATATTTTCCAGTTTGTACAGAATGTAATCGACTTTATGTTGCTGAAGCAACAGAATATTTGCCAGATGAAAGAAAAGTTCGTTACAAATGTCATGATGCAGAGATTGGAGGTAAAACTATCAAAGGTTGTGGACATGAAGGAGAAGCCGATATCAGAAAAGATCTTGGAAAATTAGCATGGAAAGTTGAATTTGCCGCACGATGGAGTGCATTTGATATCAGATTTGAAGCATATGGAAAAGATATCATGGATTCAGTCAAAGTTAACGACTGGGTTGCAGATGATATTTTGAATTTTCCACATCCTCATCACATCAAATATGAGATGTTTTTGGATAAAGGTGGCAAAAAAATATCAAAATCACTAGGAAACGTAGTAACATCCCAAACATGGTTGAAATTTGGAACACCAAAATCAATTCTGCTATTACTCTATAAACGAATTACTGGTGCTAGAGAATTAGGGTTCGAAGATATTCCATCATTAATGGATGAATATAATGAGTTAGAGAAAATATTCTTTAATAAAATCAAGATTGAGAATGAAGCAAAGCTAGTCAAGTCAAAAGGACTATACGAATATGTAAATTTGTTAAATCCACCAAAACAAATTCCACCACAAGTTAGTTACAGATTACTTTTAGAATTATGTAGAATATTCAAAGAAGATAGAATTTCAAGAATAAACAAAAAATTGATTGATTATAACGCAATCAAAGAAACAAGTCCAGATATTGATAAATTAATTGAGATGGCAGGAAATTTTGCTGATGAATTTGAGATTTCAGATGAGATGGATATCGAAATAGATTCTAAAACTAAACAAGCATTAGGTAAATTGACAGTTCTTTTAGAAAAAGATGAAGAAATTGAAGATCTCCAGAATGCGATTTATCAGATTGCGAAAGGTGATGATATAGAACCAAAGGAATTCTTTAAAACACTTTATCAGATTATACTATCAACAACTCGAGGTCCAAAGATTGGTCCATTCATTTTAGATATTGGAAAGAAAAATGTTGCAGAAAAAATTAGTAAATATGTGAATTAATATGGCACACAATGAACATAATAGACAGAAGAAAGGAGGAGGTTTTGTTCTCATAATCTTTGGTGCATTGTTACTATTTCTTGCACCAAATTTACATACAGATAATCCTGAATTAGGAATTGCATCACTAGTATTTGGAATAATAATTGGGGGCGCAGGATTTTATATTAGATTTATCAAAAAACCAAAACGGAGAGTATGATTTCCATGGGATTATTCAATAAATTCAAAAAAGAAAGTAAAAAGAAAGAATCTATAGATGATTCTATGCCTGAGAAAATGATAAAAACTCCAGAAATTAAGCCAACAAATACAATTAAAAAAGAACAATTAGAAAATGAACTTTCAAGTTTACAAAATGAGATAAGCAAAAAAAATGATAGATTAAGCACTATTATGGAAAAGATTCAATTGTCCAAAAATGAATATGATGAGATAGTCAAGAAACTTATTCAGTCAAAGAAAGAATTACGTTCAGATAATAATCAAATAAAAGAAACATCAAAAAATTTGGAAAATACAGATGTATTAAAAGAAATTAACAATTCAAAAATTCAATTACAAAAAATTCAGGATGAGATTATCAAGAACGAAAAGATTAATGAGGAGCTGAAAAGAAAAATTGAGAAAAATGAACCAGTTTTTTCAGATGCAGAAAATCAAAAAAAGAAAATAGATGAGGAATTAATTCAAAGACAAAAAGAATTAGAAGTTTGGAAGAAGAAGATAGTTGAAATTAAAAAAGATAGTTTCAAAGTAAAAGGTGATGATGACAAGGGCGTGGTTGAGGCTGCAAGCCAGATTGTTGCAACAACAAACAAACGGTTACATGATACTATGAAAGAATTGGATGTTACAAGACAGTTATTAGATAAAGAAAGACGAGCCCATAGTGAAACAAAAAAGAAACTACAAAGTTAGCTATAGTATTGTTTCCACTTTTTCACTAAATCATCCTTTTTATGCCCCAAATCATATGAAGGAGATGTTATTTCAGAAAAAGATTCAACATCAATAACTACAATATCAGAAATATTACTTTTGATTCCTTTTTTTTCAAAATAATCCAGAATGTTTTGAAAATCATCACCGCTTGAGATTATTTTTGCTACACCTTTGAATCGGTATCCCATTCGTGAAAAAGGATCAATTACATTAATTTCAATTGAAGTATTTTTTTTCAGATTTTCAATAGTTTGTGGGGAACGTATATTTGCAAATACTAAACGAGAGTCATCAAGTATAGAAATAGTTCCTTTTGGAGAAAGATTTGGAGTTCCATCTGAAGAGGTAGTTGCAACATAACCTAATTTTTGGAAATTTACAAAATTTTTGATTTCGTTAGCAAATTCAATCATTAAATCATCTCATGAGTTCTGCTGCAACGCCATAAAACAAAAAGAATCCAATTCCCCCTGCAAGAATTGCAACCCAAATGGCTATGTCTTTTCGTTTTGGCATGAATTGAAAAAATAATGTCTTAATAATAAAGCTCACCTGAGGAAATTATGTCCAAACTTGGAATAATAGGTAGGGGATTCATGTTCGTAGTTGTTGGTATCGTTACAGTAATTGTAGGTTCATTTTTGTTGCGCGGAAATATGCACATGTGGGATAAAAATAAATCAGAAAATGTTAAAGAAAAAGAAGAGTGATTTAAATAATAAATAACGGATCCGAAGGGATTCGAACCCCCGACCTAATGCTCCGCAAGCACTCGCTCTATCCATGCTGAGCTACGAACCCATTAACTTACTTGAAAAAAATTGTTAAAAACGTTTGGAAAAGAGTTATGCTTCTTTTTCTGCTGGTTTTACATACAAATAATTCATAATTACACCTGCAATAATTCCACCAATTATTGGTGCGGCCCAATATAACCATTGTACTTCAAGTAAACCAGGATCACCCGATGCAACAGCAGGGGCAAAAGATCTTGCTGGATTCATTGATGCGCCAGTTAGTGGAACACCTACTAAATGAAGTAAAAATACCATTCCGCCTATTGCTGCACCATAGACACTTTTTGGAGCCTTTTTGTGAACTGCTGTCATAAAAATGACAACAACTAAGAAGAATGTAAGAACAATTTCAACTATGAAAGCAGAGCCCATGTCAAAGTTTAGTAATTCACTTGGACCACCATGACCACCCCACAAAACACCTTTGCCAATTTCAGGGAATAAGGCAATTAATGATAATGAGGCAATGATTCCTCCAATTACTTGAAAAACAATATATCCAATTCCATCTTTGACATCAATTTTTTTTGTTATCATCATAGGAATAGTTACTGCAGGGTTGATATGAGCGCCAGAGATATGTCCAAATGCATATACCATTAATGCAATAATTGCACCATGACCTAATGAAATGAAGATTATTGCGTCGGTAGATAATCCTTCGCCAAAAGCTACTACAGATAAGATTACCGATAAAGGTCCAAAGAAGACCAATCCAAATGTAGCAATCGCTTCTGCTAACCAGGCTCTTGGATTTACCATAATCGAACTCGAATAATGTATCCATATAAAACATGCTAGTCAAAATTTTCTCAAATAACATATATCTGGAAAAATTAGATATTATGTATGATTGAAGAAGGGGAAACAATACCTAAATTTCAACTACAAGATGCTAATGGTCAATTAGTAAAATCTTCACAATTGAAAGGGAAGAAATATGTAGTATACTTCTATCCTAGGGATTTCACGCCTGGATGTACAACTGAAGCAGATGAGTTTTCAAAAGATTATAAAAAATTTCAAAAAGAAGGAATTGAGATAGTAGGGATAAGTAAGGATGATGTTGCATCACATCGTAAATTTTGTGATAAAATGAACATTCCATATATTTTGCTTTCTGATGTAGATACAGAAGTTTGTAAACAATTTGGAGTGTGGGGACTGAAAAAATTTATGGGTAGAGAATTCATGGGGATTAACCGTAGTACGTTTTTGGTAAATGAAAAAGGAAAAATTTTCAAAGTTTTTCCAAAAGTTAAGGCAAAAGGACATTCAAAGGAAGTCCTAGAAGCTTTTCAAAAATAAAAGAAAAGAAGTTGTGAGTCTAAGGAGTCCAGCCTTTTGGCATTGAACCTCTAGAGGATTGTGCCTTTGCTGCTTCTGCTGCTTCTGCTGCTTCTGCTTCCGCAGCTGCTTTTACTGCATCAGCTTTTTGCTGTTCTAGACGTACCAGATACTCTTTTTCATAATCTTCAAGTTGTTGCTGCTTTGATTTTCCACTAGATGTACTTCCAGCACTTGCCTGAGTTTGAGGTTGTGGTGGAGGAGGAGGTGGTGGAGGTGGTGCAGCTTTTGCTTGTCCACTTGCTGGGGCATCATTAATCCATGTACCAAATTTTTTAGCTTCTGGATGATATGCAAGTCTTTGTTTTGTTGCAAAGTACTTGTTACCAGGAGCTGTATAACCAGTAATCTTAGTTTTTTGATCATTCCAGTTAGATGGAGTGACATTAACTTCAGCTGCTAGTGCTCTGCTTCCAAAGTATCGGTTACCTGGTGCAGTAAAACCAGTGATAGCAACTTTTTGTGTGTTCCAATTTCCTGTTGGGATTTCACGGAATCTTTCGTGAAGTGGAGATGGAGGTGCTTTCTCTGCTGGTTTTGGTGGAGCTGTTTCAGCTGGTTTTGGCTCTGGCTTTGGTGGAGCTGTTTCAGCTGGTTTTGGCTCTGGCTTTGGTGGAGGTGGAGCTGGTTTTGGAGCTGTCTCTGCTGGTTTTGGAGCTGGTTTTGCTTCAGCACCTGCTGCAAGACTTGTTAGTCGCTTTTCTAATTTAGCGATTTTTGCTTCTAGTTCAGCTTTGGTTGTTCTTGAAGATGTTGATTTGCGTTTAGTAGTTGTTTTACGCGTAGCCTTGCGCTTAGTTGTGCGCTTAGTTGTGCGCTTAGTTGTGCGCTTAGTTGTGCGCTTTTTTGCTGTCGCCATTGCAGGATGATAGAATTAGTTGCTTATTTACATTATGCCATAATGTTAAATTTTTCCAAAAAATCAAACCAAAATTTGTAAAAATTTGAAAAATAAAAAAATGAGGGTTGAATTAGTTCTTTATGTGAATATCTATAGTCCCATTTCAGATTTGAGTTGAGTACACCAATTTTTGACTCTTTCTTCAGTTAGTTCTCCTTCACTATCCTCATCAACAGGTAGCCCACAGAATTTTTCACCATCTTCTGGTGGTGTTATTTCATTGAGATGTGGAATTAAACATCTTGATTTAGTAAAGGTGTATCCTTCAATAGGTACATACCCAACCATTTTTGCACCAGCTTTTTCAAAGTATCTATGTAGTTCCTCCATTGCATCAACAAAATCTTCACCATAGCCTACAGAATCACCTAGACCAAATATTGCAACAGGTTTTCCTTTCAAATCTAAGTCAGGAATATCTTCTAAAAGTTCATCCCATGCAGTTCCAGATCTGAGTTCTTCAGCTCCTGTATTCCATGTAGGTATACCACATATTAGAGCATCAAGGTTAGGAAAATCAGCTAAATCTTTCTTGGAAACATCAATAGGATCTGCTACAGCATCTCCAAATTCATCCTTGATATATCCGCATACAGTCTCTGTTTTTCCGGTTTGTGTACCAAAGTATAGTCCAATCGTCATTATAAAAATCGGCTAATTTTGCATATTTAATTCGGAGGATGATTTCATAGTCTAATTCTAAAGATTCAGAAAAATAAACTAGATAAAAAAGAGGTTAAAAGTTAACTAAATTTAGTGTCCAGTGTTTGCTTTTGCATCTTTGATGAAACCTTTTGGTAAAGTAGCACCTTTCTTTGCCATTTCTGCAACATACGCATCTCTAGCTTCTGGGGATTTCCAATCTACTGAAGCTTTTGCACTGTCTTTTGATTTAGTCTTTGCATTTTTTGTTGTTTTTGGTTCTTCATCATGTTCATGAGGACCGGTCATAGTAATTTTGAAGCAATAATATATTTAATTTAGTGGATGATTTCAAAATCTAATTTCAAAATCTAATTTCAAGAACATAAAAAATAAAATAAAAAAGAATTTCTAGAATTTACACTGATATCTAATGTCCAGTGTTTGCTTTTGCATCCTTGATGAAACCTTTTGGTAAAGTAGCACCTTTCTTTGCCATTTCTGCAACATACGCATCTCGAATTTTTGCATTTTCGTCTGCCTTTGCTGCTGCTTCTGCTGCTGCTTCTGCTACTGATGGATCAGGTGGTTTTTCATCATGCGAATGCGGACCACCAGCTTCTTCTGCTTCTGGTTTTGCTTCTGGTTTTGCTTCTGGTTTTGCTTCTGGTTTTGCTTTTGCTTCCATTGGAGGAGCATCATTAATCCATGTACCAAATTTTTTATCTTCTGGATGATATGCAAGTCTTTGTTTTGTTGCAAAGTACTTGTTTCCAGGAGCTGTATAACCAGTAATCTTAGTTTTTTGATCATTCCAGTTAGATGATGTAACTTGTACTTCAGCTACTAGTGCTCTGCTTCCAAAGTATCGGTTACCTGGTGCAGTAAAACCAGTGATAGCAACTTTTTGTGTGTTCCAATTTCCTGTTGGGATTTCACGGAATCTTTCGTGAAGTGGATTTGTTGCTGGAGGTGCTTTCTCTGCTGGTTTTGGTGGAGCTGTTTCAGCTGGCTTTGGCTCTGGTTTTGGTTCCGGAGCAGTTTCAGCTGGCTTTGGCTCTGGTTTTGGTTCCGGAGCAGTTTCAGCTGGCTTTGGCTCTGGTTTTGGTTCCGGAGCTGTTTCAGCAGTAGATGCTAATTTATTCAATTTTGCTTCTAATTCAGCAATTTTGGCTTCTAGATTTTTTTTAGTTGTAGATGTTGTGTTTCTTGTTGTTTTCTTTGATGTTTTCTTAGCTGTTTTTCTTCTAGCTATTTTCTTAGCTGTTTTTCTTCTAGCTGTAGCCATAATTTGACGTCATTTCTGGGCTTTATGTACATTATGGTTTTTTTCAATAGTTAGAATGGATCTAGTTTTATTAATTATACAGGCATAGAATTATAATGGATGACTTTGAAAAGGAATTTCCAGATTTCGACTGGAAGAATACCCCTGCATACAAACACCCTGGAGGAAAAAATTGTCCATGTCCTAAACATGAATACATCAGGGAGCAAATTAAATTTGCAAAACAGGTGAATGAAGCAGGATCGGATGCTGCCCGTGTAACACTGAAGTTTTGTCCAGATCATTATCAAGTATACATTAAAGAAGTCATTCCAGCAATGCCACTCAAATATAAAATTCTTACAAAAATTGCATTAAAGATTGGCGCGATACAAATTGAGCATCTTACACATATGCAATCAGATTTGTGTTTTTACTGCAAGTTTGGTTCAGGTGGACATGGAAAGAAGAGTGAACTTCCACCAATGCCTTAATTGATTGGGCTAAGTCTAATTTTTGGTCTGTGAGGAGTATCGTGATGACATTTCTTTCCACATATTGGGCACATCTTTCTATCAAGGAAGATGCATTGACAGATGTGTGATCTCATATAACTATCAGCGGCAGTAGAATTTTCACCAGTGCCATTACAGAAAGGACATTGGGAATCAATTAGTTCAATTGTACCTGTGCCCTTACAAACACCACAAATGTCAGAATCAGTCACAAAGCAATCTGAGGTAAAAGAGAATTAAACTCTTACTCTGAGACTTTTTTGTATGTCGAGTTAGGCTTATACCTTCTTTTTGAAAAGGGGAAGCACATGCCAATTGAGGATATTCATGAATTAGTTGAGATTTTAGAAAATGCTGAAGAGTTGAAAAGAGTTACCGCCGAAGTAGATTCAGAATTAGAAATAGCAGAGATTTTACGTCGAACCATGTATGATAATGGACCAGCATTACTTTTTGAAAATGTAAAAGGCTCTGACATACCAATTTTAGGAAATGCATTTGGTTCACTAAAGAGATTAGAATTGGCATTAGAAACTACAGATTTCACAGAAATTGGACAGCGAATTGCAGATATGACAAAGATGGAAATTCCAAAAGGTATGTTTGATAAATTAAAAAAACTACCAGAGTTATCAAAGATGAGTGAATCATTTCCAAGTTTAGAAAAAAATGGCCCTGTTACTGAAGTAATAAAAGAAAATCCAACGTTTGATGATATACCAATCTTAAAATCATTTCACAAAGATGCAGGAAAATTCATTACATTTGGATTAACAGCAACAAAGCATCCAGAAACAGGTATTAGAAATTTAGGAGTGTACAGAATTCAAATTGTGGATAGTACGCATGCATTGATGCATTGGCAAAAACACAAACGCGGTGCAGAACATCATGATATTACAAAATCTAGTAAAACAGAGGTTGCAATTGTAATAGGAGGCGAACCTGCTACAGTATTTTCAGGTGTTGCACCTGTTCCTGAAGGATTAGACAAGTATCTGTTTGCGGGAATTACTAGAAAGAAAGGAATCAAAATGGTAAAATGTAAAACAATTGATGTCGAAGTACCAGCAAATGCTGAAATTATTTTAGAAGGATATGTTGATTCATCGGACATAAGAGATGAAGGACCATTTGGTGATCATACTGGATATTACACTCCAAAAGAACCATTTCCAACTTTTACGTTAACTGGAATTATGCAAAGAAAGAATCCAATTTATCTTACAACAGTAGTAGGAAAACCTGTTCTAGAAGATGCATACATTGGAAAAGTCATAGCAAGTTCATTTTTGCCAATGATCAGAATGTTCCATCCTGAAGTAGTTGATTTTGAAATGCCTGCTGCAGGATGGTTTCAGGGACTTGCAATAATTTCTATAAAGAAAAGATATCCAGGGCAAGCAAAAAAAGTCATGATGGGCTTGTGGGGAATGGGACAATTGGCATTAACAAAAATATTTGTTGTTGTGGATGATGATGTGAATGTGCATGACATGAATGATGTGATTTGGGCAATAACGACAAGAACAGATGCAGCAAGAGATATCACAATTATAGATAAAACACCTACAGATACTTTGGATCCTGCATCACCTTTGGTAAACCTAGGCTCAAAACTTGGAATTGATGCTACACAAAAAACAGCCGAAGAGGGATTTGAAAGAGAGATACAAGAAAAAGTTCAGGTTGATGATGAAACTAAGAAATTAGTTGATTCTAGATGGTCCGAATATGGACTTTAACGCATAGACACTCTTTCGTAAAAATTATCACGTTCTTCGGCAGAATATCCAATTTGTTTTATCGAGTCTATAATTCTTTTATCAGTTAATTCTGTTGAACGGGAACCTGTACAAGAAACAACTTCTTCTCCAATCAATGTTCCACCAAAAT
>Ga0310344_10003389_pt1 | contig 11863 bp, 10 predicted proteins | sample HC15DNA20200_MG_FD_203801 | JGI IMG/M metagenome (GOLD analysis project Ga0310344, IMG submission 203801) | Marine microbial communities from station ALOHA, North Pacific Subtropical Gyre - HC15-DNA-20-200_MG | ecosystem: Environmental > Aquatic > Marine > Oceanic | place: Pacific Ocean: North... | reverse complement strand
AATTTTTTCCCAAGAATCACCCCCATCAACTGATTTATATATAAAATCTCCTAAAGTTCCTATATATATTGTTTGATCGTTAGCAAAATTTGGTGAAGAAGTTATTTCCAATATCCTACTTTGAAAATAATTTTTACTAATATTTTTCCAAGTTTCACCACCATTAATTGATTTAAATGCTCCATCTGTTGTAGCTATAAACAAAGTTTTATCTTCTTTGAAATTATCTGTAATATCTACCGCTTGAATAACACCTTTAAAAGAATCTCTGGCAAGAGGTGTCCAAGAATCACCCCCATCAATTGATTTATATAATCCAGCTTTTCCAGTAGCAAAAACCGTTTGATCGTTAATAAAATTTGGTGAAATATCAATCATCCAAATTTTCAAATTGTCTAGCCCAGAATTAGCCTGCATCCAAGTTTCACCAGCATTAACTGATTTAAAAATGCCTGTGTTATTGGTGCCAGCAAACACAATACCATCATTCACAAAATTTGGAGAAATAGATAAAGTTCTAATTGTTGAAACTGTTAGACCTTCAGTAACTTTTTCCCACTTAACACCTGAATTATCTGAATAAAAAAGTCCAGCAGATGTTCCAGAAAAAATTATCCCATCATTAGTAAAATTTGGTGATAAAGCAAGAGACCTAATTTGCTTATCTTCTATATTCCTTCCATATATAGCTTCGCTTTTCGTTTCGTTAACCCTTGACCAAGAAACACCAGCATCCACTGACTTAAAAATCATTCCGAATGAAGCTCCAACATAAAGTGTTTGATCATCTGAATAATTATTAGACAAATCTATAGTTCTTACATAGTTGTTATCTAAACTATCTCCAGTTCTTTCCCATGATTCACCCTGGTTTCTAGATATAAACAATCCTTCACCAGGCATTGCCAAAAAAACTGTTTGATCATTTGAATAATTAGAAGAAACAACAATTCTTTGAATAAATTTATCAGGTAATCCTTCGCCTGTGAATTTCCATGTTTCACCTCTATCATATGAAACAAATATACCTTTATCGATTGTGCCAGCAAAAAGAGTTCCGTCACTAGAAAAATTTGGAGAAATACCTAAGGCAAGAGTATACTTACTATCTAATCCTTTCTTAAACTGTTCCCATGAAAGTCCTCTATCTGTTGAACGATAAACATACCCGCCAAATACTCCTACAAAAACGGTACTATCATTAGAAAAATTTGGAGAAATAGAAATTGCTTCCAAGCTAGAAGAAGTCATAGAACTATTCGATCGGAGTTCTGGGCCTTTGAAAACCATCTTCCAGTTTTCTCCTGCATCCTGTGTAACAAATAATTCCCCTCTAGCAGTCCCTACAAATAGAGTTTGATCGTCTTGAAAATTAGGAGAAATTTCAATAGTTGGGACTAGCTTTCTACCAATTCCTTTTGTAGATTGACGCCAAGATCTTCCTTTATCAATAGATTTATAAATCCCCTTATTAGTTCCAATAAAAATATTTCCATCTTGTTCGAATGAAGGAGAAAAAGCTATAGACCAAGGTGTTCCCCCTAAAGGTCCTAAAGATTTCCACCCAGCAGCACCCAAATCTGCAAAACTAAAAAACATTAACCCAAAAGAGAATATTACAAATAAAGAAATTTTGGATCTTTTAATAAATTTTAGGGAAATAAACATAAAACAATCAAACATTCATTACATCAATTTCATAATTCGAAATCAATGAGTCAAAGTTTTTTGAAAAATCAATATCTGGTTCATACAAAGGTAATCTTGTAGCTCCAACATGAAACCCAGATTTATTTAAAGCATATTTAATAGGTATAGGATTAGTCACCCAAAATAACCCTTTAAAAATGGGCAACAGTTTCCTGTGTAATATAGCAGCATCTGAAAATTGACCACTTAAAAGCAAAGTGATCATATTTTTTATTTGCAAGCCAATTATATTTGAAGCAACACTAACAATTCCATATCCGCCAACTGACATGATTTGAAAAGTTTCGTCATCATTACCGCTCCAAACTAAAAAACCATCAGGTGCTTGGTCAATAATTTGAGTAATCTGAAATTGATCACTAGATGCTTCTTTAATACCAATAATGTTCTCGATTTCTGATAATCTCAAAGTGGTACTAACATCCATATTTAAAGAAGTTCTAGAAGGAACATTATAAAGAATACCAGGCAAATCTGTTGCTTCTGATATTTTTTTAAAATGTCTGAACAAACCCTCTTGAGTAGGTTTATTATATGCCGGGACAGTCAGCAATAAAGCATCAACTCCTACCTTCTCTGCTTCAATAGATAATTCAAGAGATTTTTGATGATTATTATCGGTAGTCCCTGCTATAACAGATGCCCTCTCAGCTACCTCGGATTTGACTTCAGCAAATAATCTGATTTTCTCCTCATCCGTCATAGATGGAGATTCTCCGGTAGTACCTCCTATTACAAGACCATCACTCCCAGAGCGCACCAAAGCTGAAGCTAATTTTCGAGCTTGAGGATAATCAATGTTACCTGAAGGATCAAAAGGGGTAACCATTGCAGTAAGTAGTCTACCTATTTTCAATGTAAAAATCCTTTTTAAATGAAATATACTCTTTAATTATACAACCAATTTCATTTCGATCATAGAATCTGATATCTGTAATGCATTCAAAGCTGCACCTTTTCTTAAGTTATCGGTTACAACCCATAAAACTAATATATTAGACCTATAGTTATCTGCCCTAACACGGCCAACAAATACATCATCCTTTCCTGCCGCATCAAGTGGAGTAGGATAAATATTATTATTTAAGTCATCTAAAATCTTAATCCCAGGAAAATTATCAAGTTTCTCTATTGCATCATCAACTTTGACTTCATTTTCAAATTCTATGTGAACCGATTGGCTATGACTTACAATTACGGGAACACGAACACAAGTTGCAGAAATTTCAAGATCGGGTCTATGTAAAATTTTTTTTGTTTCTAAAACCATTTTCATTTCTTCTTTGGTGTATCCATTTGATTGTAAATCATCAATGTGAGGGAAAAGATTAAAAGCAATTTGATGAGGATAAACATCTTTCAATACTTCTTTTCCTACAGCAACAGATTTTGATTGATTTAACAACTCAGAAACAGCTGCAGAACCAGTCCCAGAAACAGATTGATATGTATCTGTGATCACTCTTAATGGACGACTTAACTGAGTCAAACATGCTAACACCATAGCTAAAGGTGTAGTCGAACAATTAGGTATTGAAACAATACCTTTATGAGCAGTCAAATCTTTCGAATTAATTTCTGGGATTACAAGAGGTACTTCTTCAGATAATCTAAATGCAGAACTATCATCAATCACAATAGCCCCGCTTTTAACCGCCAATTCTGCAATCGATTCACTAATACTAGTAGTTGCTGAAATAAAAACAAAATCTGAATCAAAAAATGAATCCTCTTGTATTTCCTCAACAAATAAATGATCATCCAAATAATCAATTTTTTTACCCAAAGATCTTTTAGATGCAAATATTCTTAATAACTCAGAAGGATATTGCCTATCCTCCAGCATTTTCAAAAAAACAGTTCCTACTGCTCCTGTTGCCCCTACTATCGCTATTTTATGTTTATACATATCAAATCCCAAACAAAATAACTAAATTCTTACTTAATTATATGATACAAATGACAAAATCACTTAATGATTAATTTGAAATTCAAACAAAATTTCAATAAAAAATTAAGAATTACTCTGAACAAATTCATTAATTTTATCCAATGCCTTCTCAATATTTTCAACAGAATTTGCAAAAGAAAATCTAAGATGTCCTTTTCCAAACTCACCAAAAGATTCACCTGCTAAAGATGCTACCCCAAAATCTTGTAATAACTTGTCAGCAAAAAATCTACTCTCCATACCTGTATCTTTTATACTAGGAAACACATAAAATGCTCCCTCAGGCATTGGACAGTTAATTCCTTTAATAGAATTCAAACCATTCACAATGATATGTCTTCGCCTATTGAATTCTTCAACAATTTCCAAAGCTCTTTCTTGAGGACCAGTAATTGCTTCAGATGCAGCTATTTGAGTAAATGAAGCAGTACAAGAAACAGAATTTGTAGATAATTTAGAAATAGAATCAACAAGATCTATGGGCATGACTCCATATCCAATTCTCCAACCAGTCATTGCATAAGTTTTTGACAGACCATCTAAAATAATCGTCCGGTCAATCATCCCATTAAAACTGGAAATACTTTGAAAGTCTCCGCCATATAAAAAACGACGATAAATTTCATCTGACAAAACAATAATATCATTTTGGCAGGCTAAATCAGCTAACTTGATTAAAGAAGATTTACTGACAATACTTCCACAAGGATTATTGGGAGAATTAACTATGATCATTTTAGTTTTAGGAGTGATGCTTTCAATTACTTTATCTAAGTCAATATCAAAATTTAAATCCATAGACAATTCCATAGGTACAGGAACACCACCAACAAAATTTATCATTGATTCATAAATTGGAAATCCTGGATTAGGATATAGAACTTCATCCCCTTCATCAATTAAAGCCATAATCACAAAAAACATAATTGGTTTCGCTCCGGGAGTTATCACAACATTCTCTGCAGTAACATCTATCCCCCGAGTCTCTCTAACCTCTTGAGCTATTGTATCTCTAACTTCCATTAAACCAGGAGAAGGGCCATAATGGGTAAATCCATTTGACAAAGCAACTCGACCAGCTTCTACAATATTATTTGGAGTATCAAAATCTGGTTCACCTATTTCTAAATGAATTATTTCTTTTCCCTCCGCTTCAAGTTTCTTAGCCTTAGCTAAAACCTCAAAAGCTGTCTCTGTTCCTAGTCTATCCATCCTCGAAGCCAACTTCATTTTCACACACTCCTTAATAATTATTTAAATATATACAACAATCAAAGAAGAAAAATTTGTTGCAAGTACATAACAAAACTAGACTAGCATATCAAAAAACAAAAATATACACCATGAGGCTGATTAAAAAGCTAGTAAAATATACCCATTTTTTTCTTATATACCTTATAATTTAAAGGAAGTTAAATAGTTTTTGTATTGTTTAATACATAAGATTATATGAGGAGAAAAAATTACAATGATAGTATTCCTTGGATCTCCTAGAGGATTTTGCGCAGGAGTTGTAAGAGCAATAGACAGCGTAGAAATTGCTATTGAAAAATATGGACCTCCCATTTACGTTAAACATCAAATTGTTCACAACTCATACGTTGTCAATCAACTTGAACAAAAAGGTGCAATTACTGTAGAAAAAGTTTCCGAAATTCCTGAAGGAGAAAAAGTTGTTTTCTCAGCTCATGGTTCTGCTCCATCAGATTTTGAGGAAGCAAAATCTAGAAATTTACAAGTTCTAGATGCAACTTGTCCACTAGTAACCAAAGTTCATAATGAGGCAAAAAAATACTCAAAGGATGGACGGAAACTTATTTTAGTTGGCCATGAAGGACACCAAGAAGTTAAAGGAACTATGGGGCAAGAGCAAATGCATCTAATAGATGACCGAGAAAAAACAAACCCCAATCTCCCTAAATGGAAAAAAAATACACCCCTCACAATTTTAACTCAAACTACACTATCTGAAGATGATACTGAAAGGTCAATTTCCACAATTCAAAACAATTTCAATAACGTAGTTGTTAGAAACGACATTTGCTATGCGACAACAAACAGACAACACGTTGTAAAAAAATTATGTAAAATGGTAGAAATAATATTGGTCATTGGATCAGAAAATAGCTCTAACTGTAATCGTTTAAGGGAAGTTGCTGAATCATATGGTGTTCCAGCGAAACTGATCAACTCTCCAAAACAGATCCAAAAAGAATGGCTAAAAAATATCAAAAAAGTAGGTATTACTTCTGGAGCTTCTACTCCTGAAGAACAAGTCAATGTTGTAATAGATTTCTTGAAACCAGAAAAAGTAATACCTGTGGTAGGAGCTAATGAAGACATTTCATTTAAAATGCCTGAAATTTAATCTTTACTGGTGAGTTAATTAAGATAGAATGCAAATTACTTTAGACAGCTTAAAACATGGAGCTAAAAAGGCTACGGGAACTGTCATTATCATCGATGTTTTTCGTGCATTCACAACAGCTGCTGTAGCATTTTCCAAAGGTGCAAATTCGATATTTCTAACTGAAACAATTGAAGAAGCTGTTGAACTTAAAAAAAACCAGATAGCTAACATCACTATGGGAGAAGTGAATGGAATCAAACCTTTGAACTTTGATCACGGAAATTCTCCATACGAAATTTCAATTGCCAACAAAATTTCAGGATTAAAAATTGCCCAATCAACTAGATCCGGCACTTTAGGTGTGTCTTTAGCTGCTAAAACAAATAATAGTACACATATTTTTGCAACTGGCTTAATGACTGCTAAAAGTACTACCGACATCATCAAAAGTCGTAATCTAGATAATATATATATTGTAGCTATGGGATATCAGGGAATTAAAAAAACCGAGGAAGATGAAATTTGTGCTCTATATTTAAAAAGTTTACTAGAAAACAAACCCATGGATAAAAAACATGTTATCGATTTAATTATGAAATCTGAAAGTGCAAAACAATTTAATGATATTACACAGCCACAATTTCATCCAAAAGATTTAGAGTACGCTTTAAAAATTGATAGCGAAAATTTTGCTATGGAAATCACATCAAAAAACAAATTACTTATCCTAAAAAAAATATATAATTGATTGAAACGAAATGATTTTCAGGAAAATTAAATGAAAAAGCAAGATGATTTGTCTATAGTAATCCCAGGAGATTATCCTTTACAAATTAAAGGATCTACTCACTTAGAAACATTAAAAAAACATGGACAAATCACTCTATTCGATTCTTTACCAAAAAACATTGAAGACCAAATCCAACGAGTTAAAGATGCTGATATCATATTAAATACTAGAGCCTCTATTAAATGGGATTCTCATTCAATCAAAAAATTACCAAAATTAAAAATGATTGCTACTTGTGGAGTAGGTTTAGACAATATAGACTTAGTAGCCGCAAAAAAATCTAATATTTTAGTTAGTAATCTTCCAGGGGTAAATTCAAAATATGTCGCCGAACACGTAATAGGGTTAATGTTTTCTTTAGCTAAAAGAACTGCTTATCAAACAACACAAATCAAATCTGGCAACTGGAATACAAAACCTAATTACTTTATAAATGGAAAAACTATAGGATTAATTGGAACAGGAAATATTGGATCTAAAATAGCTAACTTAGCTAATAACCTAGGATTAAATGTTATAGCATGGACATTCAATCCTTCAGTAGAAAAAGAACAATCACTCAATCTTAAATATGTCTCATTACAACATCTAATTCAAAAATCAGATATCATTTCAATTCAAGTTAAATTAACTCAAGATTCTGAAAAAATGTTAGGTGAAAAAGAATTCAAAATGATGAAAAAAAATATACTTTTTATCAATGCAGCTAGAGGTGGTCTAATAGATAATAATGCCCTAGTAAAATATCTTCAAAATGGACATATTGGAGGTGCAGCTTTAGATGTATTCGAAATCGAACCTATTCCAAAATCACATCCAATACTCAAATGTGAACAAGTAATTCTTACTCCCCATAACGCTGACCTAATTCCAGAATGTATGGATGCCTTGAATGAAGGCGCTGTGCACAGTATAATTTCATTTATACAAGGCAATCCTGTAAACATAGCAAACCTTTAAAAACACCAATTTTATTCGATGAAAAACAAAAGAATTAATTTCGAAAATATTTATCCTGCAGGTAAAATATATACTCGAGGTGTACGATCAGGAAACATTTTATTTATATCTGGAACAACTGCAAAAAATTCTTCTGCTCAAGGTAAATCGCATCTACAACAACTCGACATAATTTTACACAGAATTACTTCAATGGTGAAATCGGAAAAAGGAAAGCCAAGTGATATCGTCAAATTAACCACTTTCGTAACCAACAAATCTGACTGGTGGCCAATTAATTCAGATCATGAAAAAATATTTCAAAAATATTTCAAAAATGAATTGCCTACAAACTCTGTAGTGGAAGTAAGTGCTCTCGTAGAAGACGGGCTAGACATAGAAATTGAAGCAATCGCTATCATCACTTAATATCATCATAATTATCTAATATCAAGCATCCTAGGTTACTCGTTCATCTAAAAAGAAGCTCACGGCTTCTAATCAGAAAGTTCAACCAACCCCTTTAAAGCCAATAATTACACTTTCCCCTTCAACTACCACAGGTGTGATCCTTTCACCTCCTGTTAAATCCTCTACCTTCGACCAAGCATCGTTGTTTAGTTTTAAATCAACTTCTTGATAATCAATTCCATCTCTATCTAATTCTTCTTTCAATGCAGCTGAATAATCACAGTCCGGATGCGTATATACGATCATAATTTTACCCTTTAATCTTTAATATATAATATCCTAATTAGAAATTAAAAAATATACTAGGTAACAAAAATGAAAAAAAAGAAACAATTGATTTCAAATACTGAAGCAAAAATATTACATGAAGAATCTCTCGTAATTGATACTCAACAACCTCCAGCTACTACTGGCTTTATATTTACAGAAGCTATGAAAATTGAACTGATCACAATGGAAAAATTAGGGTATTCAAGAAGTGAATCGATACAAAAACTTTCCAAAATTGCTGAAGATGAAATTGTGAATTCAGAATCTGCTAGAAATCAATACATGTCAGTTTGGAAAAAATCAGGAGTAAATATAGCTAGTGGAACTTACAGTGTTGGAAGTGCAATCGAAAACGCATTTGAAAATTCAGTAGAAAAAATTTCTCAAGCAAAACAATATATAAAAGCACTAAACGGAGAATTAAATCTCATACTAAATTCACAAGATATAGAAGATACTTTCAAGTCAAAAAAAAGAGGCTTAATACTTGATTTCCAGGATACTATTCCTTTTGGAACCAATTTAGATAATATAAATCATTTTCATCAACTCGGAGTTAGAGTTGTCCAACTAACATATAATTTAAGAAATCTTGTAGGTGATGGATGTACTGAAAGGTACCAAACTGGTCTCAGTTATTTTGGAAAAACAGTTGTAGAACGATTAAACGATCTGAATATGGCAATAGATGTAAGTCATTCCAGTCAACAAGTAGGTTGGGATGCCTTAGAAGTTTCCAAATCTCCAATAATTATCACACATTCATCCAGCAATCAAATTTGTTATCATGACAGAGGAAAAGATGATGATCTAGCTAAAGCTGTAGCGGATAAAGGAGGATTCTTTGGAGTTGTAATTGTACCAGGCTTTATTCAAAATAATGGCAAAATTGCAACTTTAGATGATTTTGCAAGACATGTAGTCCATTTAGTCAACGTAATGGGAATTGATCACGTGGGAATAGGCAGTGATATATGTGCAAATGGACCAGAAACAGGTGTTATCTTTGATTCTGAATTTCCAGAAACCATGCCTGGTCAAATACAATATTTTAAACAAAACCCTAAAGAGTTTAATTGGGGTGGCTTCAGAGAAAACCATAGATTAACTCCTGGATATAGAATTTCTGGATATGATAATTTTGGAGATTGGCCAAACCTAACCGTAAAGCTTGCAGAATGGGGATTTAATGAAATAGAACTAAAGAAAATACTAGGCTTAAATTACCTCAGATATTTTAAAGAAGTGGTCGGTTAAATAAAAAATAATAACAATACCGAGACCAAAACTACTTTACTAGCGTATGAAAGAGAAGTTCTTGATGAAAGAAGATAAGACCCTAAGAAGACAACAAATGCACCAGTCAAATCTAGTCAGTAACTAAGGAGTAAATTTTGGAATTATTTTTATCTTGGATGATAATTTTTTTAATCATAATCATACTGATCACAAGTATAAGTTTACCGATCCATTGCTTTTTAAGAAAGATTTCATTCTTTAAAACTATTCAAACTCTTAAATACTGGAGTTTTACATTAATTACATCTTCAATAGTCTCTTCAATATCAGTTTCATTTTAGAACAAGTGGAAAATCAAATGATTTATCCTTGCTTGACATGATACTATCTTTTACAATTCCACAAATTTAAAATCCAGATTCAGCAGAAAAAATTTGAATGAAGGAAATAAAAATGAAAAAAAATCAAGATATAGACCTCAAACATGTTTTTGTTCCTAATTTCAATCCTATAGCAAATCCCCATATTAATCGCCCTTTAATAGTTACAAACGGTAAAGGGATCAAAATCCAGGATGAAAATGGAGATTGGTGGACTGATGCTCATTCTTCATATATGTCTGTTAATATTGGTTATGGTAGAACTGAAATGGCTGAAGTTGCAACAAAAGAATCATTAAAATTAAATTTATATCCTCCGCAATCTATTGGGCTACCAACTATCAATCTAGCAAACAAACTTGTTGAAATTTCACCAGGAAAAATGTCAAAGGTATTTTTCACATCAAGCGGCAGCGAAGCAAACGAAACAGCAATCAAGTTGACAAAATCATATTTCGATCGAACTGGTGAAACAAATAGAGTCAAGATAGTTAGCCGCAGAGGCTCTTATCACGGAGCTACAATGGCACTATCTCCTCTAGGACATGAAATCCTAGAGCCAGATCAAACCATCTTCCCTCAATTTCCTACTAATGTCTACGTCCCTCTTCCTATTCCATCAAATTGTGAATTCGGAGCTACTTCTCCAGATGAATGTACTCAAAAATGTATCGAAGCTACCAAAAAAACTATTTTGTCTAATAACCCTGATACAATAGCTGCTTTTATAGCTGACCTTATTCCAACAAGACCTGGAGCTGCTATTCCGGGGGAAGGATATTGGGAGCAAATCAGAGAAATTTGTAATGAATTTGGAATAATTTTAATTGTAGATGAAATTGTGACTGCGTTTGGTAGGACAGGCAAAATGTTTGCCTTAGAACATTGGAATATTTCTCCCGACATTCTAACACTAGCAAAAGGTATCACAAGTTCATATTCACCACTTGCAGCAACCCTAATATCTGAAAAAATTGCAAATCAATTTAATCCTCCTAATAAATTTTTCAAACATGTATTTACTTCATCTGGAAATCCTGTTGGATCTGCACTTGCTTTAAAAAATATTGAAATTATAGAAAAAGAAAATTTAGTTGAAAATTCTAGAGATTTAGGGAATTATTTCAAGAGTGAATTAGAGTCTTTAAAACTGAATCATAAACTAATTAAACATGTTAGAGGTTTAGGTATGTTGTTAGCTTTAGAATTCTATTCTCCTCAAGAAATTGAAAAATACTCCTCTAAAGCTAATCAAATCGAAACAATATTTAATAAATATTTGTATGAAAACAAATTATTATTGAAACTCGGAAACAATATTCTTGGAATTGGGCCATCTCTTTCCATTACAAAAAATGAAATTGACGAGATAGTTCTTAAGATAAAAAAATGCATCTCTGAAACTGAAAAGGAACTACACATAGCTAAATGATATTTATGTTTTTTCATTTAAATTATGTTAGACTTAAGTAGTATTCAAACTTAAAGAGTCTGACAGACTCAATTATAAAGATGTGAGGTTTGGTTGATGAAATTATTTGAAAGAAATTTAAAATTTATAGGAATGGGCAAAAAACAACAAGAAACTTTTCCAGAGATAGATTTATCAGATAGAGTAGCAATATTTATAGACGGCAGTAATTTATACCATAGTTTAGAAGAAAACTGTAAAAGATTTGACGTAGACTTTAGCTTATTAACTAAAAAACTCTGTAAAGGTAGAAAATTATATAGAGTTTATTACTATAATGTAACAAGAGATT
>Ga0310344_10003387_pt1 | contig 11868 bp, 12 predicted proteins | sample HC15DNA20200_MG_FD_203801 | JGI IMG/M metagenome (GOLD analysis project Ga0310344, IMG submission 203801) | Marine microbial communities from station ALOHA, North Pacific Subtropical Gyre - HC15-DNA-20-200_MG | ecosystem: Environmental > Aquatic > Marine > Oceanic | place: Pacific Ocean: North... | reverse complement strand
CCTGGAATAGGAAAGATATTGGGTAATCCTGATGAAGTTATATTGGTCACCCCGGATACTTCCGGAAATATAGTCCCGGTTCCAGTTTCTGGCGGGCAGGAGTAGGAACACTATGAAATTACTCTCCATACTACTAGTAGCATTAATCATAGTGATGGCTATTATGCTGCCTCAAATATTCTTCACAGTCAGTGAGACTGAGGTAGGTATAGTTACACGTTTTGGTCAGATTAAAAGTGAAATAACGAGCCCTGGTTTAAGAATTAAAACACCTTTTATTGATCAGGTGACCAAATTTGAGAAAAGACTTTTGATTTTTGATGCGCCACCAGATTCCCTTCTAACGAAGGATAAAAAACGGCTTATTATTGACGTTTATGCTAGAGGACGAATTGTAGACCCCAGAGTTTTCAAGGAACGGCTGGGAGATGAGCAGCGTGCAACTGACAGAGCAGTTGACATAATTTCATCGGAATTAAGGCGCGAAATTGGTATTTACAATCAGTCCGAAATTATCACCACTCAAAGAGATTTGATGATGGATAATGTGAAAGTAGCGGTTACACCAAAATTGCTAGAATTTGGAATAGAGGTAGAAGATGTTCGTATAAAAAGAGCAGACTTCCCTGGTGAAATTGCTGATAGTGTTTATGCTCGTATGCAAGCTGAAAGACAGCGAAAAGCTGATAAAGAAAGAGCTGAAGGTGCAGAAATTGATGCACAAGTTAGGGCTGATGCAGATAGGAAAGCAACAATAATTCTGGCGAACGCGACTAGGGATAGTCAGATTATAAGTGGATGTGGAGAGGCGGAGGCAACACGAATATTTGCTGAGGCACTTGAACAGGATCCTGAATTCTACTCCTTCCAGAGATCTTTGGAATCATTCAAATATATTTTGGGAAATGGGACGACTGTAGTCATGCCAGTTGAAGGTTTTGGACGGCTTTTTGAAGAAATGAGAACAGGTGTTGATGAGGCGACTCTAGTTGCGCCTGATTCGACTACCGCAGGCTCTTCTTCTAGTGACCTTGATGATAATGTCAGTTCCAAATGCGCTGAAGTTTCGGCGGCCTGGTCTTTAGCTGCTGAACTAAAGGTGGATCAACCAGACCTGACCTTTGTATCTCAAGAGGCAAAAGAATGGAGTGGCGTCAATTTGGGGTGCTTAGATGCCGCGGATGAAGATACTGCTCCTGTACCAGGGTTCGAAGTTGAATTCATGCACGAGGGTTCGACATATCTGGTCCGATCTAATCAGTACGGATCAGTAGTAGCTATCTGCTAGGGCTACTGGCGCAGCTTTTTTGTATTGCCATTTGAATATGACTAAATAGGTTCGTTGATGGTGTGACTTTTTTGGAAGATTCTATTGTGTTGAACTGTTACAGTGATGACGGTTTCGAGATTCAAGCTCTAATTCCAATGTTAGTTGAAATAGGAAAACACACCTTAAAGAAGTGCAATATTCATACTGGTGAGGCCAGTATTTTTATTACCAATGATGAAAATCTGAGGGACTTAAACCGGAAGTATCGAGGCCTTGATGAGGTAACAGATGTTCTATCCTTCTCAAATGATCACGAAGGAGAGTATTATGGCAGTGAAGATGATAGGCGGGTTGGCTTTTCGTCAGAAGAATTTATAATTCCTCCCGGTTTTGCGGATCAGATTGGTGAGATTGTCATATCTTTGCCGCAGGTTGAGAGACAAGCCCTTGCGAATGATGTAGAAATGTCAAACGAATTGAAACTTCTAGTCGTCCATGGCTTTTTGCACTTATTGGGTTATGATCACATGGAGCAAGAGGAGAAAGAGGAGATGGAATCCTTAGAAAAGGAAATTATGGCCTGGTGATTTGTAGATATGCCTGAAGCACTATACAGGAAATGGAGACCTGGAACTTTATCTGAACTGGTGGGGCAGGATCATGTAGTTAAAACTTTGAAACAAGCTGTTTTGACAGAGAGGGTATCTCACGCCTACATGTTTTGTGGACCGAGAGGTACTGGTAAGACCAGTACAGCTAGAATATTGGCAAAGGCGGTAAATTGTCTATCTACTGTCGAGGGAGAACCAGATAACACTTGCCATATGTGTGTGGCTGTAAATGAGGGAAGGGCAATTGATCTAATTGAGATTGATGCGGCGAGTAATAGGCGAATAGCAGACATCCGGGATTTGACAGAAAAGATACATTACGGTCCGGCAGAAGCTAAGTTTAAAGTTTATATAATTGACGAAGTTCATATGCTGACCCAAGAGGCATTCAATGCTTTACTCAAAACCTTAGAAGAGCCACCCCCTCATGCTATTTTGATACTTGCTACCACCGACGTGCATAAAGTCCCACTGACAATAATTTCTAGGTGCCAACGATTCGACTTTAGGCGAGTTCCATCTTTGGATGTTGTGGAAAAACTGAAAAAGCTCAGTTTGGAAGAAAGGATCGATATTGAAGACGAAGCTTTAATGTTGGTAGCTCGTAAGTCAACTGGTAGTCTCCGTGATGCGGAGAATATACTCGAGCAAGTAATGGTGTCCACAGAGCAACCTGTTACTGAATCGAGTGTTAGGCAACTACTTAATCTGACTGATGAATCCCTGCCTGTAGATTTATTAGAATTGATCGCTGTTAATGACATTAAGAGTAGTCTAGTGATGCTCGGCCAGTTGATAGACGATGGGAAGGAAGCTTCTCAGATTCACTCCAGTTTGATAGAAATAACGAGGGTGTTGATTCTCATTAAATCTAAAGCCGGTGATGGCTCTGAATTTGGTGATTCTCTTAAGGACCGTCTTGACTCGATAGCTGAAAAATTTACCATTGAAAGGCTTATATTTATCGCGAAGATCATGGCCAACGTAGACTTTAGGGATTTGTTGACCCCTGCTTTGCCTTTAGAGATTGCTATTATGGAATCGATCCTGGGTCCACAAACTGGTGTCTCAAAGCCCGATCTAATACAAACAAACTCTTCCAGGGAACAACAGACTGCGCATAGCGCAGAACTTCCTCGGGGAAAAAACTCGAATAATACGATAGAGAAATTCTCGAATCCATCTACAAGAATTGAGCACTCTACTCAGAAATCATCTGAAGTCATACCAGCTGTTGCACAACCGCCGAAGGATTCTAAAGACGTCGTTCAGGCACCAACTGAGGAAAAATCCGCTATAGTGTCAGGGAATCCAGGGAATCCAGGGAATCCAGGGAATCCAGGGAATCCAGGGAATCCAGGGAATCCAGGGAATCCAGGGAATCCAATCGACGAACATTGGAATGAGTTGCTTCGTTCTCTTCGCCAAACTGGCAAAAGATTTAATCTCGGTGCTCTCATGCGTGGTTGCAAGGAGAGAGAGATTAGAGACGATACCTTGGTGTTAACCTTCTTACATTCATCTCATCTGGATAGGATGAACAGCGAGATTGAAGATCCGTTAGTAAATGGGCAATTCGAAAATGTCGTTGAAAAAGTGTTGGGAAAAAAATATAAAATTAGCGTAGAGCTAGCTAATAGTGACTCAAAGTCGATCACTGGTCCAGTTTCACAGCAGAGCCATCTGGTGAGAGCCGCACAAGCACTTGGAGCTAGGATAGTAGAAGAAAGGAGTAAGTCATAATGATGAATCGTAATATGATGAAGCAAGCCCAACAGTTGCAAAAGCAAATGCTGAAAGCACAACAGGAAATAGAGTCATCTACAGTGGAATTTTCTTCAGGCGGAGGGGCTGTGAAAGTGGTCGTTTCCGGTAAAATGATAGTTGAATCCATAGAAATAGATCCTGATGCTGTTGATCCTGGCGATGTAGAAATGCTTCAAGATCTAGTTTTGTCAGCTGTTAATGGTGGAATTGAAAAAGCCCAAGAACTGGCCTCTTCCAAAATGGGTGCTATTACTGGAGGCCTAAACATACCAGGATTAACCTAGATTGAGTATGGAATATTCGAGCGGGGCCCCACCCGTACAACGTCTTATAGATGAATTTAGTCGGCTTCCTGGAGTTGGGCCTAAATCTGCCCAACGACTTACTTATCACCTGATCCGGATGCCTGCCGAACAGGCTGAAACCTTAGCTTCAGCCATTCTTTCTGTTAAAACCCGCATAACACTCTGTTCCAAATGTTTTCATATAACTGAAGATGACCCTTGCACAATATGTTCAGACACAACAAGGGATCAAAGTAAGATATGCGTTGTTGAACAGCCTCTAGATGTCATGGCATTGGAAAAGACTTCTACATATGACGGTCTTTATCATGTCCTCCACGGAGTTATCTCGCCAATTAATGGTATAGGACCGGATGACATTAAATTGAAACCTCTTGTGCAAAGGCTTATGGATAGTGAGGTTACAGAACTTATAGTTGCGACAAATCCGAACCTAGAGGGAGAGGCCACCTCAATGTACATTCACAGACTTATCGAACCCTCTGGTATAAAAATAACAAAACCGGCCAGAGGGCTTCCCGTTGGAGGGGATTTAGAATACGCCGACGAAGCAACTTTGGGAAGAGCAATCGAAGGCCGTCAAAATTTCTGAGTGATTTTATTGGGCAAGGTATCTTGATGGTTCGGAACCGAGTTTACAAAACTGACGCAGTTGTTTTGAAACAAATGCCTCTAGGTGAGACAAATCGTATTATAACTTTCTATACGCGTGAGTATGGCAAGATCGCGGCTATAGCTCGTGGCGTAAGGCGTCCTGGTAGTAAATTTGGGGGTAGCTTGGAGATTCTTAATCACGTCGAGGCTGCATTTGGCCGAGGTAGAAGTTTGGACAGCGTTAACGAATGCGTTGTGATTAATTCTTATAAATACCTGAGACAGAATTTGACCGCTATAGCACAAGGAATCTACATAGCAGAATTAGTAGATATTTTTGGAGAAGATAGATCGGCAAACGTCCGTTTATTTGATATATTGTCAGAAACTTTATCGAACTTGGACAGGTATGAAAACAGTGAATTTTGGGTACTATGGTTTGAGTTTAGATTACTGCATGTTTCGGGATTTCTACCTGAGTTTATAGACTGTGTGGAATGTCGTAGCCCTCTTGATAGGTCTGATCACACATTCGATCCAGTCGCCGGAGGGATACTATGCCCTCTTTGTGCCGATAGTGATGTAAACGATCAATCTTGGGTTGTTTCTGTTACTGGTCTCACTGTGCTACGGTATTTTCAAAGATCATTGGATTTGACACTTGGACAAACTGACGCAGATATTAGCGTTGTCGATTTATTAGATGTGAAAACTTTTCTAAGGATCTATATGAGGTACATTGCAGAGAGAGATTTTAAGTCTACCGGATTTCTGGATTTAATTAAATTTAAGAATAATTAATATCCCACTCCTAATGATCATGTAGTCAATCCCATTTATTTACTCGAATTTGATGGGTTGCTACACGGCTCTTTATAACATGCTTGGTCAATATCGAGAGATCAGCTTAAAAAGACGGGTTGAGTCCACGCACATGCCCCGTCGGAATCTACAATTTCAGCCCGGACGTAAGTTTCATTTCCCTCAAAATAATATACAACCGTCGTACCTGATATTTCCTTTAATATCTTGCCGTTTTTGCCGATTAATGTAGTTTTGTAAAGGAAGTCATCAATTTGTGATATGGAAATTTTGATGTGTTTGTTCGAAACGTCCATATCATTTAAATAAACTCCTGTTGAAGAATAGAAATTTCCTAACTTCATATTTTCCATCAATGAATTTTGCTGATCTGACTCGGACCGCACCATTATCCACCCTCTGCCTGGGTTATGTTTGTCAGGCGCGAAATCCTGATAATCATGCGAATCGTCTGTCGCAGCACCATAAATAACCTTTTTCTTACTTAGCATGTAATCCCACATTTCTGAGGTAGAAAATTTACCCTCTCCACCTGCATTGTTGCAGCCTCGACTAGCGTTATAAACTTCAAATAATGATGCGCCATTCGTAGCTATCATTTCTCGGTGGTCAAATGCCCATTTATAATTAGGATGATTAATACAGGCCATCCCTCCAGCTTCCAAAATATGATCTATATTCATTTGCAAAGTAGAAATCACATCCTCACAAACAACGGGGCTAACCAACTTATTAATGCCTATCGCTCCTATGTGTACTGGTGCCATATTCGATGACGCAAAAGCGGTCACTTCTTCTCCTGGAATCATCATGAGGTTTGAATTTCCAGCATACTGGTAATCCAGTAAAGTTAAATGATTATGATCACTCAATACAAGAAAATCGTATCCATGTTTTTCAAACCATTCACAGACTTTCTCGGGAGTTTCATCTCCATCTGATTTGTTCGTGTGTGTGTGAAGATTCCCTTTAAACCATTCTTTTGATCCCATTGTGCATCCTTGCTAGAACTAATTTAAATCCCCTTAAATTATAAGTTTTGTCCTTATCCTTTAAAAACGCTTTTCCCACAATGTTGATTTAATAATGTATATTTGCCGCAAAACTGATTTAAATGAAAAATATTTGGAGTTGTAAAAATGCCATTTGGTGGAAATGACTGGCTCAATCTGACACTCGAGGAGACTTTGGAACCTGATCTGGCTATATGTGACCCTCACCATCATTTCTGGGATCATAGGTTGGAAAGAATTCCATACCAAGAGTACCTTTTACCACAATTGGTCGATGATATAGCCAGTGGCCATAACGTAACTTCCACTGTGTTCATTGAGGCCAGATCAATGTACCGGAAAAACGCTCCTGACCATATGAAACCTATAGGTGAAGTTGAATTCGTTCAAGGTCTCTCGGCAGCAAGTGCCAGTGGCTTATACGGAAGCAGTAGAGCTGCGGCTGCGATAGTAGGACATGCCAATTTAAATCTTGGCAGCGCTGTGAAAGAAGTTCTAGAGGCTTTGCAAAGGGCTAGTCCTAATAGGTTTAGAGGCATAAGACATTCAGTTACTTGGGATCCTCATCCCGAAATCGAAAATACGGCTCTCCATAAGATTGAATCCCAGATGCTAGGTAAAAATTTTCAGGACGGCGCCAAAGTATTGGCAGACATGGGTCTTACTTTTGAGGCTTGGATGTATTCTCATCAGTTGAGTGAATTGGTTAATCTCGCTAGGAATGTGCCTGATTTGAAAATAATCCTTAATCATATAGGCGGATTAGTTTTAGATGGCCCCTATGAATCCCGTAGGGATGAGGTATTGGATAATTGGAGAGCCAATATAAAAGATTTAGCAGAATGTTCTAACGTGGTAGTGAAACTAGGTGGCATAGGTATGCCGAGAACCGGATTTGATTGGCATCTCAGGGATAAGCCCATTGGTTCTGAGGAACTTGCGGTTCAAATGGCTCCTCTTTTGAGTTATTGCATCGAACAATTTGGTCCAGATAGATCTATGTTTGAGAGTAATTTCCCTGTGGACAAGGTCTCTTATTCATATAACGTTCTATACAATGCATTCAAATTGTTTTCTAAAGATTATTCGGAATCAGAAAGAGCATTAATGTTTAGGGATAATGCTCTCAAAATATATAACGTTGATGAAAGCCTTTAGGTTTCTCTTTAAATTAAGAGCTAGTTTACAGGCTAATTTACTGATTCGAGCTTAAAGGATTTTTTCTCTGAAATACCACTGTGATCAAAAAAATCATTAAACCCACGGCGGAAATCGAGGACGTTGTAATCAGCACTGTATCGTAGTTCCATCGATCCGCTATGCTACCCGCTATGCCGGGAGCAAATGCGGATCCCCATACGCTACCGATCCCGACCATAGAAGATAGCAACCCGAAATTTACTCTGCCCAACATTTCAGCAGTAATAACGGGTTTGACGATGCTAAATAATCCGTATGGCCCACCTTGAAAAATCACAAACAGCACCACTAGTATTAGAAAATTGCCCCCCATGGCCAAGGCAAGACTGGATAAAGATAAACATATTAAACTGGTTAGGCACACTGCCATAATTGGGATCTTTTTGTTGCCGAAATTTTCTGTAACGAAAAGGATTAGTCGGGCTACTACCTGCATCGGCCCTATACAAGAAGCAAATAACACAGTCATTCCAGGTGAAAGTTTTTGGCTTTCTAGCAGTGGAAATATCTGACTAACAATCATTCCTTGATTTGAAGAGAAGGCAGCAAAAGTCATTAATAAACCCCAAAATACCGGACTCGACAATTCAACTTTGACTATTTTGCCCACTGATGTTTTGCTCCGCTTAACTGGGCTATGGCATCCTGCTGGTTCTATCGATGTGCCGTACCAAAATAAAGGCCCAGCAATAAAACAAAGTATTATGGTCAGTAGATATATGGTAGTTTCCCAGTCGTAAAGTTCGGTGATCAGGGTGCATATGGGATATGAAATAGTGCTAGCAAATCCTGCTATCAATGTAATCATGATGATGCTGTTTTTAGCGTCTTCCTGAAATGTACGAGTTATGTATGAGAAGCATGGGTCATATAAGCATCCAGCTAGACAGCATCCTATTAGCAGCCATACTAAATAGAATTGCCAGAGCATTGTAACCATGGGGAGTAACGAGAGGAGTAAGGCTCCAATGATTACACTGAAAGTCATCAGCTTCTGAGAATTCCCGTTATCAATGATACGACCTGCAATGATTCCCGTTATGGCAGAGGCGATGAGTGCTAAGGTAAATCCAATAGATAATTCGCCGATACTCCACAAAAACCATTCGTTCCATTTTATTAATAATGCTGGAAAAATGTAGAAAAGGCCTGCCCAAGACAGAGTCTCAGCTGATGCAAGGGACCATAGTTTCCTATTGCGCCATGGCGATTTACCTGTACGGGTCATTGAATACCGCCGAGATCTAGATATCTGCTATGGTAGCTTTTCTTTTGTTGGAGCCGTATATGTGCCATAAGATCAGAGCACCAACTCCTCGAAAAGGTTTCCAAGGTTCTCCCATAGATTCCATGGTCTTCACATCGGGTCTTACATCGAGAGATTTCAGTATCTTCATTCCTTCCTGCAAGGCTATGTCTGCTACCGGCCAGGCGTCTAAATCTGCTAATGCGAAAAGTCTGTAGTTGTCGGCTGTCCATGCCCCTATGCCCCGTATTTGTACCAATCTTTTTTGCACTTCATCGCCGCTCAATTTAGGGAGTGATTCTAGAACCAAGTCTCCGGAAGTGATTTCTTTTGCTATCCCTATAATGTACTCAGCCTTTCTACGAGATAATCCCAATGGCATCATATCGTCAGGTTCAAGATTAGATATTACATCTTCTGTAGATACTTCGGCTTCTTTCATACGATTCCAGACACTTGACGCAGCAGCTCCTGAGATTTGCTGTCCAACAATCGATCTTGCTAGGGTCTGAAACGTTGCTGGAAGGGATCGGTCAGGTGGTGGGCCATATGTTGTTAAGGCTTTTTTGATGTCTGGATCCAATTGAGATAAGGATTCCAGAGCGCCGTTTGAGCCGTGAAGTTTTTCATATAAAAGAACCATGGTAAAAATACTAATGTATGATATGTGTTGGAGCAAATTTTTCTGAGAGGGTATTTTGGATAGTGAATCTGGTGCCATAGCAGTCATCATTTTGGGTTTTTTGCTTGGCCTTAAACATGCGACAGATGCAGATCATGTTGTTGCAGTAGGTACAATAGTAGGTGAATCCAGGAACGCTTTTCGAAGCTTATGGATCGGCGCTTCGTGGGGGTTAGGGCACACAGCGCCCTTACTTATTTTAGGCATCGTGATTTTGCTTCTCAAATCCGCCGTAATGGACTTTTATGAAGATGTAGCACACTATTTTGAATTCGGTGTGGCTATTATGTTGGTATTTTTGGGACTACAGGTATATTGGAATTTGAGGAGGCGAGAGCTGCATGTCCATGAACATGCTCATGACGGCGATGCCCATATGCATATACATGGAACCCACTCCTCTCAGGAGGATCTATCAATTGAAAAAAAGCATTCTCTATTAAGTCCTGGTAGGCCTTTCTTCAGGGCCAAATCCTTTGTGATTGGATTCATCCATGGATTGGCAGGTAGTGCTGCGGTGATGCTGTTTTTGCTGCCTACAATCGACTCCTTTATGAGGGGATTGTTGTATCTCATATTGTTCGGTGTCGGGACAGTGATTTCCATGGCACTGCTCACTATTTTGCTGAGCGTACCTTTTGTACTAGGAGCTAACAATCGTAGAATTACAAATATAGTTAATGGAATAGCTGGATCGGCCAGCATAATATTTGGACTAATATTAATGTCAGATATCGCTCTTGGTACCGAATTCACGAACCTTTTCTATCTTCCTATTGAAGAATCGCAAATTGAGAAACTTATAGAATAACTTAGACGTTCTATTTTCCTTCATGTCATCGGACCATTTATTTGTTTAGCCTATATAGGTCATCTGAATAATGGGTTTGAAGGTCCATAAGCATCGATAGTCGCTCCTGTAATAGCAGTTGAGTGATCGCCTACTAGAAAGGAACACAAGGCTGCGATTTCGGAAGGATCCATCATGTGATCATTTTCAATAGACTGTTGGCCAAAAGCTTCTACATATCCTTCCGTCACGACACTTCCAGGACAGATGCAGTTTACATCTATACCAGATGATTTCACCTCTGCCGCCAATGATTCTGTAAAACTGATTAAGCCGGCTTTGGTTACTCTATAGGCGCTCCTGCCTGCAGCGCCCTTGCGTCCTCCGATTGATGAGATATTGATGATTTTTCCGTAGTTTCGGGAAACCATCCCCGGCAAGAGGAGTTTGGTTATTTTTACTGCGCCGATCAAATTGACATTTATGACTTCTTGCCAAAGTTCCATATCAAAATCTATTAAAGGGGTGGAAGAGTGAATAATCGCAGCATTATTTACAAGGACGTTCACTTCGACGTTTTTTTCTTTCAGAAAGGAGAAAATTCGAGCCACCCCTGAATCTGTACCCAAATCCGCATCTATCCAGTAAGCATTTCTACCATGTGCTTTCAGTTCTTCTGCCGTATCTTTTAGCCTGCCTTTGTCTCTACCAGTGATTACAACATCTATTCCGTTTTTTGAAAAATCTTTTGCGATAGCTTTACCAATTCCTCTGGAACCTCCAGTTACTAAGGCTGTCTTTTCTATATCCCTCATGATTACCTCTCCAGATTCCTACATATTTTTATATGAAATCATTAACTGAACCAGGGTATAAGCTCTAGGAAAAGAGTTATGTCTGTAGTTTTAGCTTCCGATTGGCCAGAAATTGAATCTATTTTTGGGGCGACCATTTATAAATTTTAGAAAGGCTGCCACCCATAAGTGTCTCTCTTTCTGAATCAGATAGTGAATCTGTGACTCTAAATGCCTCTACTCCATCCTTGTATGTTAAAAGTTCAACGGCCCTTGTCCAGTCCGTTCCCCATAGACAGCGCTCTAAACCATAAGCATTGAATATTTTGGCAAGAGGTTCCCAGATATCAGCAAAAGGGAACGGTTCATGGGATAAAGTTCCGGCACCAGATATTTTTATAACAACGTTGTCATGTTTTGCGAGTGAGACTACTTTGTCCAAATCTGCAAAAGGATTGTCCGGCACCGGAGGAAGATGAGGCTGAGGTAGGCCTAGGTGATCAATTACCAACTGAGTGTTGGGGTGTTTATCTGCCAGGTCGCTGAATAAGTCGAGGTTACCAGAGCACATAATATTTATGGGTATTCCTGCCTTGGCACCAGCATTTAGAATACTGCTGAGACCTGGATGGTATTCAGTAAACTCATGTGGTCTTAGCATAATACGGGCTCCAACCACCCCTGGAGTTGCCGCCCATTGGTCAACTTCTTCACCTACTGTGTCAGATTTAGGGTCAAAAGGTCGAACTAAGCCAAATTTTCCAGGATGCTTTG
>Ga0310344_10003386_pt1 | contig 11870 bp, 12 predicted proteins | sample HC15DNA20200_MG_FD_203801 | JGI IMG/M metagenome (GOLD analysis project Ga0310344, IMG submission 203801) | Marine microbial communities from station ALOHA, North Pacific Subtropical Gyre - HC15-DNA-20-200_MG | ecosystem: Environmental > Aquatic > Marine > Oceanic | place: Pacific Ocean: North... | reverse complement strand
AGCCTATCGACAACTCTCCGGAACTGCTGAAGATGGTATCCACGGTATCGAAGGCAAACAGACAGATGCACAATCAGCAATCGTAAACGGCACCGGCGGTAGCCTATCCGTAACCGGTACGCTGGTTCTGACGTCAGATGTCTAAGAAGAAGCTGCCATGCATTATCTGGTGGCAACCATCTTCTAAAGCACAACCGGTACAAGTAAGACGGGCTAACGCTTAGCAACCCGTTTTTCGTCGCCGTGCACGAGCTAAATGCCCGGACGACCACGAGAATGGGGCACGATAAGCGAATGCTGATCGATCTACACGCGCATACTAAACCTCGGTCATGGGATTCCTTCATCACCCCCGATGAGATGGTCGATCTCGCGAAAGAAGCGAAACTCGACGCTCTAGTGCTGTCAGAACACGATTGGGCTTGGGAACTCGAAGAAGTCGATGAGCTATCGAAGCGACATCATTTTCCAGTCATCCGTGCAATGGAGATCAACACTGAAGACGGCCATATCCTCGCGTTTGGAATCCACGAATACCGTTTCGGTATGCACCGCAGCCATGAACTAGCCGAATTCGTCGCCGAAAAAGATGGCGTAATGATCGCCGCGCATCCTTACCGACGACAGATGCCTTGGAAGCCAGATGACCAGCAGGAATATACCGACGCTCTCTTGCGAGCTAGCCAAAATCCGGCGTACCAATTCGTACTCGCCTTAGAAGTCCTAAACGGTCGCGGATCTCTTGAAGAAAATGAGTTCTCTTTACAACTCTGTGAACAAATGCAAATCCCAGCAACAGCCGCTAATGATACACATCAACATGATGATAAAGACCAGCAAATGGGAAGAGCGGCAACATATTTCGACGCTAACATTCGCAACGAAGAACAATTAATTTCAGCATTGCGATCTGGCAGATTCTGGCCATTAGACCTCACGAAAGGCGACCTCACTCACAATCCGCTCTACCACGATGTGCCGTCGGATGTGGAAGCACGGTGGAACGCGACGAGCGAAGCCCGAAAAGCATTCTTGGCAAATGAAAACTGATCAACTGAAGACTAACTTCGTCACGTTGAATACGTGTACAATGGTTATGGCAATGAGCATGACTCGGATCAATTGACACTGATGCGCACCGTGGCTATTGTCAGCCCCGCCAGTGGACATCGTGAAGAACGCATTATCCACAGCGGCACTCGCTCGCATTGGAGACATAGTCGAACGACGGAACTTAGTTTCGCCTGTACCGGTCATGACTCTTGAGCTCCCATGCAGCAAAACTCTCAACTTTAGGAAGGGAAACCAGATGGGTGTACTAGACGGTAAGGTAGCCGTCGTCACGGGATCCGGTCGAGGGATCGGCCGAGGGATAGCCTTGCTCTACGCTACCGAAGGTGCAAAAGTCATCGTTAATGATCCGGGTGTCTCAGTGGATGGCTCCGGACATGATGAAGGACCTGCAGCTCAGGTTGTGAATGAGATCAAGGAGTCCGGTGGCGAAGCTTCGCCGAACTTTGATTCGGTCGCCGAACTATCAGGCGGCGAAAACATGATCAAACAGGCTGTGGACACTTACGGACGAATCGACATCGTCGTTAATGTTGCAGGCATCCTGCGCGATCGCATGGTGTTCAACATGACACATCAGGAATGGGACGATGTAATCGCCGTCCATCTAAAAGGTCACTTCAACACCATCAAGCCTGCATCTGTCCTAATGCGTCAACAGCGATATGGACGAATTATCAATTTCAGTTCCGTCTCTGGCTTGATTGGAAACCCGGGACAGGTGAACTATGGTGCCGCAAAGGCCGGAATCGGCGGACTCACTCGAGCTATCGCTCGAGACTTGGGGCGCTACGGCATCACAGTAAATTCAATCTCTCCAGGTGCTGCAACCCGTATGACAGCAACAGTTCCGGATGCCGCACGAGATTTACGATCACAAGCTGGCGTGACAACTGGTGGGTACGATGGCAAAGAAGTAGAAAGTCCTTTCGTCAGACGAGACCCTGAAGATGTCGCACCGATGGCCGCTTTCCTCGCATCCGATGACGCCTGGAACATTAACGGTCAGATTTTTTACGTAAACGGTGGCCGTGTTGGACTAGCACACCATCCAGTTCCTGAAGATGGTGTATTCAAGGCAGGCCTCTGGGAGATGGCTGAGTTGGACGATGCTGTCCACAACGTTCTCCTTAAGGGGAAAACAAACCCTGCACCACCTCGTGATGACGTTGAGGTCCCAGGCCGAGACGTTGATCCGATGTCGCTGACCTAAAGACGAAACGAGAGGAAGAGACAGAAATGGCATCTCCACTTGAAGGACGAACGATCCTCGTAACCGGATCAGGCCGAGGTATTGGTAGCGAAGTTGCGAAGTTAGCTGGCTCGCTTGGAGCAAATGTAATCGTCAATGACCCCGGCGTGAACGTTGATGGGACTGGGACTGATGACGGACCCGCAGCACAAATAGCTAAGGAAATTACCGACGCAGGTGGTAACGCATCAGCAAACTTCGACACAGTCGCCACCGAAGAAGGTGGCGAAAATATGATCAAACAAGCAGTCGACACCTATGGCCGAATTGATGGAGTGGTCCACGTAGCAGGCATTCTCCGAGACCGAATGATATTCAACATGACAGAAGAGGAATGGGACGACGTCATTGCCGTTCACCTCACTGGTTACTTCAACGTTGTAAAGCCTGCATCTGTACTGATGCGTCAGCAACGCTTCGGCCGAATCGTTGGCTTCTCCTCGAGCTCAGGCCTCGAAGGAAACACGGGGCAAGGTAACTATGGTGCGGCGAAGACAGGTATTTCCGGCGCGTCCCGTGTCCTTGCTCGCGACCTCGGACGATACGGCGTCACCGCGAATGCTATCGCACCTGGTGCGGCCACACGTATGACGGCGACAGTGCCAGATGCCTCACGTGCACTCCGTGCACAGGCGGGTATCCAATCAGCTGGTGGCCAGCAACGCGAAACAAGTGCTGTAAGCGAGCTAAGACATCCGAAATACGTGGCACCTATGGTTGTCTACCTCATGACCGACCAAGCATGGGACGTAAACGGCAAGGTGTTCAACGTACGGGGTGGAGAGGTGTCCGTCTCCCACGAAGTGGAGTCTTACCGTGAATTCCACAAAGCTGGCCGTTGGGAAATAGCTGAATTGCGCGATCTAATTCCAACCAACCTACTTAGAGGGGTCAATAATCCAGCGCCACCGCCAGCGGATCTTGATCTTCCTGGTCGACCTGTCGACTCAGACGGGTAACCTCTGACTATCGGAACGTAACGCAGCTCTCGCAAAGCGCAAAAAAAAGAGCGGCCATCATAAAGATGGCCGCTCTTTTTATCCAAAACAAACCTAATTTCTGCACACACGCACTCACGGGGAAAAATAATCGTCCTCTGTGATATCCATCAGAACGAACTGATGAACTCCTCGTTGGACAGAGGAAATTCTCTGAAAGCCAGCTTGAGTAAAACAGCGTTGAGCACGATAGTTCCACTCAAGCGTGTGCAGATATACCCGACGCAGACCAAGATCAGTGAAGAGATGAGCGAGCAACATACGGACTGCATCGCTACCGTACCCTCTTGACCAAAATTTTCGATCGCCGATTGTAATTCCCAATTCCGCTTCACTTGCAGCTGGATCGTAGCTGTAGTACATCACATTGCCGATATGCTTCTCAGTCTTGAGATCCTCAATAGCAAACGTGCGTCGTTGCTGGGTCGGATACCGCAGTTCTTCATTCATAGTCGTGAGGAATGTATTGAAGGAAACACGTAATGGACGAGCCGCATCATAAGCAGCCAATTCAGGATCGCGACGCCAATCGAAATCGCGCTCAGCATCTTCAATACGCTTGGGCCTTAGCCGAGTTAGCGTCCCTATCCTTAAAATTTCCGATTCTGCCGTAGTCATAGTTGCCTCATCCTAGCGACTAAGGTCGAGGGAGCGAAAGTCACTTAGACACAACTAGCAACCGTGCAATTAATAATTTCGACGGCGAGGTACAATAAGCTCCTCGACACGCTCCAAAATGTGAAGCTGATTCCGATGCGTAAGTCGACGCTGCGCATCGTAGAGTTCGTACCAACCTACATGATCAAATTCATCGTCATGATCATCGAAATTTCCACCGATCGGTTCCAATAGAAAATGGTGCACAGTTTTATCGACGTGTTGACCCTTCGATGTCATAAACGAGTAGTTCACCGTACCAAGCGTGCCCACGATCGCTGTCAACAGTCCGGTTTCCTCGAGAACTTCCCGCAGAGCTGCTTCTTCGACAGTCTCACTTTCCTCGAGCCTACCTTTAGGTAGCGCCCAAAGTCGCTCTCTTCGTCGTGCAACTAACACGATTTCTGGACCGATATCTCCGTGGCGATAAACCACTCCACCAGCAGCAACCACAATATTCGAAACTTGAGACCGACCTCGCGACTTCTTAGAGCCTCGAGTCATAGATTTCTCCATCGCTGAAATCAGGCTCCATAGAGTCGTCATCTCGGATAGGTACGCTAAGTAGTTGAGCTTGAGCCAGTGCTTCCTGAGCAGCTTCGCTAGTCGCAGAATCGGGAGTTTCTCGCTGTAGCCGAGTCAGAATTCGTTCTGCTTCCTCGCCTCCAATCTCACCTAACGCCTCTATTGCAGCGAATTGTACTTCTATCTCTCGATCATCTAGCAACATCCCTAAGGGAGTCACGGCTTCATCAACGAGAAGTCCTCCTGCAGCTGTTGCAGCTGCTGACCGGATATCCGCATCGTCGTCATCGAAGTTGAACACCAAAATAGGTAACCAAGTTTCAGAAGCACTACGTCCCATCGCCTTTATCGCAGCAACCCTCAGTCGATGCGAACCAATCTCGTAGCTTTCACCAATCAGTTCACCGATCGTCTGCTCAGACGATGCTCCGATCGCCTCGAGACAACGACCTCGTACTTCATCTTCTTCCTCTTCATCGTGGATACGGTTTACCAAGGAAACTTCAAGTTCTTCGGCATCTTCTTCGGAAAGCAACCCGAATTCCATACTGACTACCCATTTCCCAAGAGCGTCAGCAATTTCAGCTCGGACTGGAGCAGCTTGATCAGATTCAAGTTGATCGCAGAGTAAGCGGAGGTAGTCCGGTCGTTCCTCAAGCGCAATTCCTCGTACAGCCAGAATTCGCGTAGCAACATCACGATCATGCAACATTGAGAGATGAATGCGATGAAAGTCTAGTAACGCATCCTCACTCGCAAGTTGATGAAATTTCGCAAGCAATTCACGACGACGGTCAGTAGTAAAGTGAGGCCACATATCCATCAAGCGGGAAAGTTCGGAGTCACCAATCTGTGATAACGACCGCAATAGACTGTAATCATGGTTACCAGATGCAAGTTGGTCCAGAATTTCGCCTGCAGATGGCTGAATCGATTCCTGATCATCATATTCCGTCATCGAGAAAGATCCACTCCTACTACTGACTCCAGTGTATCGGTACCTAAGCCTGATTTATTTAGCGAAACTCGCTGGTGGGTTCGCGAGCCATAAGCGTCTCGATCGCGTCTGTTGGTAACATTTTCTGCCTCATAATTGCTTCCAGACTGGCTGTCAGCGGCATCTCAACCGACAGGCTTCCTGCTAAACGAAGTGCCGCAGGTACCGTATGCGTACCTTCAACAGTCTCACCAATCGTATCTACTGACGCCTCTAGCGTTGAGCCACTCGCAAGTAACTCGCCAAGACGACGGTTGCGCGAATATGAACTGTAGGCGGTGGCGACCAAATCTCCCATCCCCGCAAGACCTTGTAGGGTGAGTGGATCAGCTCCTGCTGCAACAGCAAGGCGTGTCATCTCCGCCAATCCACGTGTCAAGACCGCAGCCTTTGCGTTCTGACCGAATTCGAAATAATCAACTATCCCACCAGCAATCGCCGCAACATTCTTCAGAGCGCCACCAAGTTCAACACCAATCACATCATGACTCGTGTAAACGCGAAACACAGAAGAGTGAAAAGCATCTCGCAATGCTTCTACGCTTCTCACCGAAGCTACTACAGTCGTGGTAGGTAATCCTGATGCAACCTCTCGAGATAAATTAGGACCTGATAACACTGCCGTGGAATTATTTGGAAATGCAGCTTCGAGCAACTCTGACATACGCTGTCCGGTTGCTATATCAATTCCTTTGGTCGCACTAAGCAGTATTGAGTCAGGATCAATCACGCTATCCACAGCCTCTAAATTCTCTTGGAACGTGATAGAAGGAACGACAAAACATACAAGGTCGGCATCTGCTACAGCCTCGAATGCAGTTGTGACTTGCAAAGAATCTGGGAAAACGACACCTGGCAAACGGAGGCGATGCTCACGATCATGCTCCAGAACACTAGCTTCCTCAGAAGTGCGAGCCACCAGAGCAACCGGGACACCATTCCGTGCAAGCTGAACTGCGAGAACGGTACCCCAAGAAGTCGTGCCAATTACGGCAGCCGTTCGAATTGGTTTGCTCATATCAGGATCACCATAGCGTGACTCAAGAACCTCTCGAATCGCGACGATTCCCACCTTGGCCCAATTTAGGTTCAGTACCAGCAAGAAGTCGTTTGATGTTTCCAAGGTGATTCAACTCGACTGTGAGCATTGTCAGCAATGCAAATAATAAGTACGGCTGAGCCGCCATGTCCGCTAATACCAAAGCAACGATCACAAGAAATCCAACAAACACACCTGCAATAGACATTACCGAGGCATAACGAAAAATCGCGAGAACAATCAAACCAAACAATAGAGAGCCAAGAGCTGCCAAGGGTGAAACAACAAGGAATGCACCGAGTGCTGTCGCAACTCCACGTCCTCCACGGAAACCAGCAAACACAGGAAAAGTGTGCCCTAGGACACTCGCAATCCCAGCTAACGCAGCCGCCATCGGTTCGTCAAACACGAAACGTCCGACTAGCACTGCCGCACTACCTTTCGCTACGTCAATTATGATGACTAGTAGCGCCCAGTGGATCCCAAGTGTCCGTAGTGCGTTTGTGAAACCGATCTTTCCAGATCCATATTCTCTTACATCGCGAAAGCCTGCTAATCGGCCTACAAGCAGTCCAGCAGGAATCGAACCAAAGAGATAACCGAGAACGACGCTGACGGCTATGTTCAAACGGACACCTCGACGCGATCTTCAGATCGATTGCGAAAGATCATACGGATGCCTGTCCCATCAAGTTCAAATGCTTCACGGAGCTGATTTTCTAAGTATCGCCGATAAGAGAAATGAACAAGGCTCGTATCATTGACAAACAGCACGAACGTCGGAGGGGCCACTTCAGCCTGCGTCGCGTACAACACCTTCAGGCGCTTATGACGCATCGTTGGAGGGCTATGCGAAGTCACTGCTTTTCTGATCACCCGATTAAGCTCAGCTGTTGGAATTCGATGCTCTCGTACCGCAGCAACATGGACTGCTAACTCAAGGAGGTCTCGAACACCTTCGCTCGTAACAGTCGATGTAAGCATCACGGGAGCCCAAGGAACAAAACGATAACGATGGTCTACTTGACGCACTACGTTGTGGCGTTCAGAGCGCTCTTCGGCAAGATCCCACTTATTCACGACTAGAATCAGACCTCGAGCATTCTTTTGAACGTAACCAGCAATATGTGTGTCTTGAGCTGTCAGCAATTCACCTTGATCAATCAGTAAGAACACTACATCCGCACGTTCGATCGCTCTGTCGGCTCTCTGCACAGAGTGCCGTTCAACACCGCGTTCCACACGCCCGCGACGACGTATGCCGGCCGTATCGACGAGAACCATCTCATGGTCCTCAAACACGAAATACGTATCAATCGCATCTCTGGTTGTTCCAGGGATTGAAGAGACAATCGTTCGCTGTTCGCCGAGAATAGCGTTTACCAATGATGATTTACCTACGTTCGGACGACCAACAATAGCAATGTTAATCTTGCGTTCTTCTTTGCGTTCCTCTATTGGAGCTTCTGCCACAACTTCACATATCTCATCCAACAAATCAGCCACTCCATTGCCATGTATCGCGGACACGAATCGTGCTGTACCGAACCCAAGAGCGTAAAATTCGTCGAGACGTTCCGACGCCTGCTTAACATCGCCTTTGTTTGCTACAACAATTAACGGCTGCGCGATTCGTCGGAGCATCGCCGCAATCTCATAATCTGGCTCAGTTGGACCGTCAACACCGTCTACTACAAAGAGCAGTATGTCCGCCTCTTCAATCGCTCGTTTAACAGCATCCTGGACCAGCAGACCGATTTCTTCTGGCTCTTCTCCGAGCAATCCGCCCGTGTCAACTGCGCGCAGACGACGCCCATTCCAATCTAGTTCACCATAGTTGCGATCACGGGTTGTACCAGGTAAATCCTCAACGAGTGCTGCTCGCGTCCGCGTGAGCCGATTAAATAGCGCAGACTTCCCCACGTTGGGTCGCCCTACAATGGCTATCAAAGGGACGTGTGGTTCCGAATATGAATCCACAACCTGGCTCATTCGAGAATCAACGTAACTGACATTGCTTCTGGTTGCAGTGCTCGCCTTACGAGACCTTCTGAAAGTATTGTATCTACAGCGATCTCATGAACACCTGGACCGAGCCCGGTAGCATCAAGACTGACCTTGAGTTCGCGCGTTGTAATTTGGTTAAGAAGTGGCAACACGCCTCCAACTGTAACCTCGACGAGCTCGCTCTCAAGTTGCGCGGTAAGTCCATCGGCTAAGCCAATCACTTCAGGAATCACTAACAATGTCAATTCGCTCTCTATTGGAGCAATTTGAATAATCACGGTAACTACTAAGCTGTCTTCCGTTGTTAAGCCGGACGGTAGTGCAACGCCCACTACTCGTTGCACTTGCGAAAGTTCTTCAGAAATATCTACTGGATCAAGTTCGAGTGAATCTATCTGTTGAAGTGCTTGAAGAGAGCCTTCCACAACGATGGTTGAGGGAGATGCCACGACATTTACGACCCGGTATCCGGGTGCTGGAACACCCTCAACTGAAATCCTGAATGGGAGAGAACGAACTAAAGTGCTCTGACGGATATCGACGGTAACACGTTGTGATGGGGGATCTATATATACTCCGCGGATCTCACCACCACCAGCTCCACGCGGGATCAGTGTCACTGTCTGTTCAACTCCTAACGTCAGCCCTGTGATGTTTATATCAGCGACTGCGTCACTAACCCGCATAACCAGTGATTCCGGTCCTCGCACACTAACTACCGGCGTTTCAGTTTTAGTGCTATCAAGCTCATAACCAATCGGCATTGTGCCCGCTGGCCGCACTCGCACCGGTACTTCAACAGAAATCATATCCTCGAGGTTCACAACTACCGATTCAGGATTAACTTCTACAACTCGGACCCCTTGTATTCCCTCGATCTCGATTCGCACTGGAACGTTTTGCTCACGATCTGTCATACCATTGAGATCAACAAAAGCTGTGAACAATCCTTGACCAGATGCAATTTCATCCCATCGCTCCTCGGGTGCGGCCAACGTCAACTCAACAGTAGGCAATTGGTTCGCGACTGCTAATCCCGGTTCAACGTTGAAGCTCTGAATGAGTACCGCGGTACCAAGTTCATCGACTCGGGTCGGATTTTCTTCCTCAGTAATAAAGATCCAGAAACTAATGCCGAGTACCACCGATAAGACTAATAACCCTGGAGTATTCTTCATGGTGCGCCAAAACCGCTGCCAAGCATCGATCGTCAGATCCCAAGCTTCACGAAGACGGCTTTCTGTAGCTGCGACCTTGCTCACCTACGATATCCGACGTTCCGAAATTGCACCTACAGTAGTGTCGCTCGATTCGTCTAGATCAAGACCGAACAGACGATGCAACTGTCGGTTAAGTCGTACCTCATCAATGTTCGGAGCCATCCTTCCATTAGAAGCAAGAGAGGTCGTACCTCGTTCTTCAGAAACAACAACCACCACACCATCCGTCCGCTCGGCGATTCCAAGGGCCGCTCTGTGACGCATCCCGTAGTCAGCCGGCAAATCGGCTTCCGATAGTGGCAGAGTGCAGCCAGCAGCTATCACACGTGCTTCGCGCACTACTACTGCCCCGTCATGCAATGGTGAATTCGGATGGAATATCGACGCGAGTAATTCACTACTCAATGTTGCATTTGTTGGGATCCCAGTATCAATTACGTCTTGAAGTCCGGTTTCACGTTCGAGGATAATCAGTGCACCTACGCGCGACCGTGCGAGTCCTGACGCGGCACGAACCACAATATCAATAGCATCACGGTTTTCTCGTTGCCCGAGAACTGAGTGCAGTCCCGTTCGTCCAAGGTGTTCGAGAGCACGGCGAATCTCTGGCTGAAAAATCACAAGTCCAGCTAGTACCAAACCAGTTAAGGAGTTACGGAGAATCCAGTTCAACATTCGTAACTCGAATACCTGACTTAAGAGAAACGCTCCGATTAGCAGTGCTACTGCCCCTCGCAGTACCGTCATCGCCGCCGTCCCTTGGATCAGTAGCAATAACCAATAGATCGCAAGCGAAACGATGACGATATCGATTATCGCAGCGATATCAATCCGTGCGAGGACATCACTAACGCCGTCAGGCACTCTATGTACTCTCCGATCAATCTCTCATTCTCAGAGTCTTTCAAGGCACGATAGTCGATCAGATGTGCTATGACGTCTCCTGCAATAGAAGGGCCAATAACGCTTGCTGAACATGTAATCGGTTTTCCGCCTGATCGAACACGATCGACCGTGTCGATTCAATCACTTCGTCCGTAATTTCCTCGCCTCGATGAGCCGGGAGATCATGCATAACTAAAGCATCCTTGGGCGCCGACGAAAGAAGATCGGCATTCAATTGGTATGGTTGGAAATACTGCTTCCGATTCTCAAGCTCTGCTTCAAAACCCATCGATGCCCATACGTCGGTATAAACCGCCGCAGCATCGCGTACGGCAGCGTGTGCATCTGTTGTTTGAGTTACTGAACCATCACCTGCAAGCTCCGCAGCACGCATAATGTCTTCCGCAGGCAACGCAAAGTTCGGCGGTGTCACGATAGTGAGCCGCATCCCTGACATCACCGAAGCATAGGCTAACGACCGCGCTACATTGTTCCCATCACCGACGTAGGTCCAAGCAAGCCCTCGCAGATCGCCAAAACGCTCACGTAATGTCAGAAGGTCCGCAAGTGCCTGACAAGGATGCTCAGATTCCGAAAGCGCATTGATCACGGGAACCGAAGCATGCTCAGCTAGCTCCACAACCGTTTCATGACCATAGGTACGAACCGCTATTCCGTTGACCATCCTAGAGAGGATCCGTGCCACGTCCTTTACGGGTTCACGCTCACCCATCCGAATCTCATGTGACAACAGTGTTATGGCGCTCCCACCGAGTCGCTTCATCGCCATTTCAAATGAGACTCGGGTGCGTAAGGATGGTTTCTCAAAGACCATCGCCAACGTCTTGCCGGAAAGCGAACTGCGCACACCGTCATCCTTCATTCGGAGCGAAACGTCCAAGACGTGCGCCAGCTCCTCAGAAGAAACGTCAATAATCGAAGTGAAATCACGGCCCTGCACGGGCATGCTCCGGGGAAGTATCTAATAACAGTGCTAGACAATCAGTATAGGCAGCAGATCGCTTCATTGCATCGGGTAAGTCAAAAGACAATTACGACACACAACAGGAAATACGTATTAAAGTTGCTAACCAGCGGGGATCGTCAATCGTTCTGGCCCGAAATTCTGCTACTCGAAATATTTTGAGCGTATTCCCATATCACATTTGCTAACTCTCAAGAAGATTGAAGACCATTCCTGTTGCTAGTTTTGGATAGA
>Ga0310344_10003385_pt1 | contig 11871 bp, 12 predicted proteins | sample HC15DNA20200_MG_FD_203801 | JGI IMG/M metagenome (GOLD analysis project Ga0310344, IMG submission 203801) | Marine microbial communities from station ALOHA, North Pacific Subtropical Gyre - HC15-DNA-20-200_MG | ecosystem: Environmental > Aquatic > Marine > Oceanic | place: Pacific Ocean: North... | reverse complement strand
GCATCTGTAACACAGCGATACCCTGACCGTTCGGAGGCAACTCCCAGATGTCGTAACCCCGATAATTCGTCGAGACAGGTTCCACCCACTCCGAAGTATGTTCGGTAAAGTCCTGTGCGCGAAGGTAGCCGCCGTTCGCACGCATATAAGCTTCTATTTCTGCAGCAATATCTCCCTCGTAGAATGCCCTACGCCCCCCCTCAGCAATCACACGATAGGTTTCAGCCAGCCTCGGATTTTTGAAGAGTTCCCCAGCTATAGGCGCTCGCCCATCGAGCATGAAGACTTTAGCGAAACCGGGAAATTCGGAAAAGAGTTCGGCGCTCGCAGCCCATTCGTTTGCGATTACCTCCGTCACCGGAAAGCCCTGCTCCGCATAGTCGATCGCAGGCGCAAAAAGCTCGCAAAACTCAAGTTTACCGAATTCGGCATGCAGTTCGGACCAGCCATCAACGGCACCAGGAACACTGACTGATAAAGGACCATAAGTCGGAATTTTTTTCAGCCCTAATTCGTGTAGCTGATCCAGCGTAAGATGCAACGGCGAGCGGCCACTGGCATTAAGCCCCCTTAAGCAGCCTAGCTTCGCGTCCCAAACTATAGCGAAAAGATCTCCGCCAACGCCAGCTCCAGTCGGCTCCATTAAACCCAGCGCCGCATTTGCGCCGATGGCCGCATCAACCGCGGAACCCCCCTGGCGCAGAAGCTGTATCGCGATTTGCGTAGCTAATGGGTGACTCGTTGCCGCAATTCCATGGGTAGCCATCACGACAGAACGAGTTGCATGCTTTTGATGCAAGGGTCTATCCATTAGCCGGTTTTGAGTTACACTTCATGAAAATTACGCAACAATGTGAGACGCACGGGCGACCCACCAATCCTCTCAGACGTAATGCATGCTACCAGGGGCCCATTATTCACGAGTTTGCTCATACTGTTAACTAATTAATCAATCCTAGCCTACCGCCGAAACTCATGATGGACTTGAAGTCTCAGCTCAACTTGGGCCAATTTTTTTCTAGCATCTTGACGAGCAAAATTAGGGCTCATTAATCAGAGAAATCTGAGCTAAAATAAAGAACTATTATGTTGACAGAAAAACTACATTTCGAACCATACGAACTTCCAGCTTCACTAACTCCTCTTCGCGAAGCGGTACGGGATTTCCTAGCGCAGGAGTTACAATCTCACTCTCTCGTCCAAAGAAGTAACAGCTGGGACGCCTATGACCCCAAATTTAGTGCCAAATTAGGTGCAAAGGGGTGGCTAGGCATGACCCTACCAGAGCAATATGGCGGGCATGGACGCAGTGCGTTCGAGCGTTACGTCGTAACCGAAGAGTGTCTTGCAGCAGGCGCCCCTGCCGGTTTCCACTGGATAGCTGATCGTCAGAGCGGCCCTTTAATTGCTCGGTACGGAAGCGAAACCCAAAAAGCGGAATTGATTCCGAAAATCACAGCGGGAGAAGCATGCTTTTGTCTTGGGATGAGTGAGCCTAATTCCGGTTCTGATCTTGCCTCCGTGAAGAGTCGAGCTAAGCGAGTTACGGATGGTTGGCTAGTCAACGGTACCAAGGTATGGACGACGGCTGCCCATCAGGCTCACTACATGATTGGCTTGTTCCGGACCGATAATGGGTCAGATAGCAAGCACTCCGGTCTATCCCAATTTCTCATCGACATGAACAAAGAAGGAATAACACCGAGACCAATTAAAGATTTAACCGGCCGTAGACACTTTAATGAGGTCTCTTTTGAGAATGCGCTATTACCACTCGACTCCCTAATCGGTGAAGAAGGTCAGGGCTGGAAGCAGGTTACAGAAGAACTTGCATTTGAAAGAAGTGGTCCCGAACGGTACTTGTCGTGCTTCGTGCTCCTGACACAACTGATCGATGTTGTTAAGGATGATTTATCCTCCGCTACAATGGCTCGGATTGGCTCACAAATAGCCTGGGTTGCAACCCTGCGCAATATGTCGATAAGTGTCGCCGGTTTACTAAACGAAGGTCAGGATCCTACGCTCGCCGCGGCGATCGTCAAAGATCTGGGCTGTCAGTTTGAACAAGGCCTGCCGAGCCTCGCTCAGGAACTAGCCCAACTTAGGCCTACTTTAGAAGGACATGGTATCGATTACCAACAAGTGTTAGGTAATCTCGTCCAGCTTGCACCTTCATTTTCTTTACGGGGAGGCACCAGCGAAATAATGCGGGGAATCATCGCCAGAGGACTTGAAGTGAGATGAACGAAATCAGAAATATCCTTCGAGAAAGCGTGAACCGGCTATTTTCGGATGCTCTCGACTGGGAGACCCTGAGTAGCATCGAAGAAAACGGATGGCCGGAAGAGTTGTGGCGACAGGTGACTGAACAAGGAATTCACTTGGTATTAGCGGACGAAGCCTCCGGAGGAATGCAGGGCGTCTGGGCCGATGCCTATCCAATCATCCGCGCTTGTGGGCAGCATGCAGTCCCCTTACCAATTCCCGAAGCCATTGTGGCTAGTTGGCTTGCACAGCAAGCCGGATACACCCTACCAGATGGTGTTCCAGGCTTAATCCCGCAGCCGTTGACGTCCAAGAATTTCACCGCTGGAAAGATCACACTGGGAGAGATGGTTGTCCCGTGGGGCAGGAATGCGACTTATTTAGTCGGACTATCGAGCGCCCAAGAGGGATCTGAGCTTATTGTGGCTTTGACCAAGGATACCTCCTGTAAAGAGGCTTACAACCTTGGTCTGGATCCCCGCGACGAGTTCACGAGTCCCCTACCAATACTCGCCAGATTACCGATCGACGTTGAAATCGACGTTGTCCATTGGCTAGGTGCAATGATCCGCGCGGCTCAGATAGCCGGTGCGGGAGCGACTTGTCTTGAACTTGCCGTGAATTACAGTTGTGAACGCGAGCAATTCGGCAAAACACTATCGCGCTTCCAGGTAATTCAGCACCACCTTGCAGATCTAGCCGGAACCATGGCCTCTGTAGACGCGATGTCGGCCGCTACCTTCCAAACGCTTGATCGACTCGGTATGAGTAACCAGCGCCGCGACGCGCGTTTCGAGATTGCGGCCGCAAAATGCCGTGCTAGCGAGGGCGTCGACAAATTAACCGGGTTATCGCACCAAGTTCACGGCGCTATCGGTTTTACTTATGAATACGGCCTCCATTTCTTTACTCGGAAATTGTGGGCTTGGCGTGCAGAATTTGGCGGTGTCGCTGAATGGGGAGAATACCTCGGTAGAGTAGCCTGCGATCGCGGAGGCGAAAAAATTTGGCATACGATTACGGAATAACATTAAGACGGTAAAAGAACGATGCAAGAAAAAGACCTGCTGTTAGAGATAGATGGGGTAGTAGCGCGGCTCACACTGAACCGACCCGACAAGCGTAATGCCCTAGGGAATAAGGATGATGGCGAGATATTCGAAACAGCGGCAAAGACCATCAACGAGAATAAAAATTTACGCTGCGTGATTATGACGGGGGCAGGAAAATCTTTTTCGGCCGGTGGCGATCTGAAAGCTATGCGCGAAAGGACCGGAGTTTTTAGCGGTACCGATCTGGAACTCCGAGATGGCTATCGAGAAATAATCCAACGCGTCATACGTTCTCTATGGAATGTTGAGGTGCCAGTGATCGGCGCTATCAACGGTGCCGCTATTGGTCTTGGCAACGACGTTGCCTCTTTGTGCGATATTCGCATCGCCGCTGCTTCAGCGAAATTCGGGGCTACTTTTCTTAAGCTAGGAATTTTACCTGGCGATGGCGGCGCATGGCTGTTACCAAGACACATAGGTTGGTCGCGTGCCGCACAGCTATTTTATACAGGCGATGTTATCGATGCTCAGACGGCCTGCGAATGGGGTTTGGTCTCAGAGGTAGTGCCAGATGAAGAACTACACGATACTGTGCAGGCCCTAGCCGACAAAATCTGTCAGCAACCACCACAAGCCCTGCGAATGACAAAGAAATTGATGCGCGACGGGAGCATGGCCAGTTTTGATACTGTAATGGAAATGTCCGCGGCCTTGCAGGTCATCTTGCAAAATACAGAGGACCATAAAGAAGCGCTGAATGCATTCTTCGAAAAACGACCACCCACATTCTTGGGCCGATGAAACCACTCGCCCATTGTGAGGCATATAGTAGGCTTATAAATCGTGTACGAAATTCATGACGGACCAGGAATCGCAGTTCAGCTGGGCTGATCTCTATTCCCAGCATCTTGACGAATGGAATAAACGATTGGCCGGAGCGCTTAGCGCATCCGGCCTCGAGAGTATCGTCATCTTCGCGGGTGACGAGAAGACTCAGTTCCGTGACGACCAGACTTATCCGTTCGCAGTTGAGGCCTACTTCAAGGCCTGGGTTCCACTCACTAACCATCCGGGATCCGCACTAAAACTCGTACCAGGCCAAAAACCGCTACTTATCTTACTTCACGAACAAGGCTTCTGGCACGATACCGCAGTGGAACCGACAGGGTTCTGGGTGGAACATTTCGAAATTCGCGAGGCGGCTTCGTCGGCCGCGGTCTTGAAAGAATTGGGTACCGTTAACTCTAGCATGTCTATGATCGCAGAGCGGGCTGCTGCCAAAAATCACTCATCGTTACTCAATGATGAAACTCTGTTGAATTACCTCGACTATTTTCGAGCCTTCAAAACAGACTACGAAGCTAACTGCATTCGATATGCTAATGAAATTGCAGCACGTGGCCATGTCGCTGCACAACATGTATTTCGTGAAGGGGCCTCCGAATTCGAGATACACCACGCTTACTGTCTTGCGACGGAACAAATAGATTCAGATCTACCCTATCCTAATATAGTCGCAATAAACGAACATGCGGCGACACTTCATCATCAGAATCTCCAGCGTGGAATCCCGGACAAGATTCATTCATTCCTACTAGATGCTGGCGCACGGTACCGCGGCTACGCGTCAGATGTTACACGAACCTATGCGCAAAATGAGCCGCTTTTCGAGTCGCTAATCGGTTCGATGGATACATTGCAACAAACACTATGCACCGAAGCATTAAGCGGTACAGACTTCATCGAACTAAATGAAAGAGCTCATCAGCTTCTCGCAAAAATCCTAACCGAGCACAAAATTCTGAACTGTTCAGACGACGAGGCTTATTCAACAGGTATCACACGAACGTTTCTGCCACATGGACTTGGACATCTTCTCGGCTTACACGTCCACGATGCGGGCGGTCACCTTGTCAATACAGACGGAAAAACTCGCAATCCGCCTACCAACCACCCTATGCTTCGGCTCACAAGGGTACTTGAGCCCGGCTTTGTCGTGACGATTGAGCCCGGTCTCTATTTTATCCCCTCGTTGCTCTATAAGCTTAGAAACACTGCTTTAGGACGAAGCATTGACTGGGATAAACTATCAGAGCTTTATTCTTGTGGTGGGATTCGGGTAGAAGACAATGTCTTAGTGACGAATACCACCCCACAAAATATTTCCCGGCCAGCTTTAAAAACTGCCGGCCTGTGACAAACGTCAGTCGGGAGCACCGACGACCTTAAAATCTAATCACAACCATTGAAGGCTAATTACCATGTCACATCGCACTGACGACCTAGCGCCGCTCTCCGGTGTGCTGCACTTTTTTAGAGAAATGCGATACCACGAAGCATCGCGGCAGACACTCGCGTTCGTACTAATCGCACTCTACGGGTTCGTAGCAGAACCAACTACCGTACTAGTGACAATTGGTACGCCGCTCATCATCCTAGGTGTTCTGATCCGACTTTACGCCAGCGGCTTTATCGTTAAAAACGAGCAGCTCGCAACCTACGGGCCATACGCTCTAGTTCGACATCCTCTGTACACGGGCAACATACTAATAATTATAGGGTTTTCTTCTATTAGCGGAATCTGGTGGACAGCGGCCGTCGCCTTCATATTTTTCTGGTTCTACTATCCAACCGCTATTGAATACGAGGACCGGAAACTCCGGCGCCTATTTGGCAATGACTGGGAGGAGTGGTCGTCCCGTACACCAGCTCTGATTCCAACTGTCTCTAACCTCCACTCGGTAAACGAAGGTAACTGGTCTATCCGGAAAAGTTACCGACAGAACGGCGAACCCATTATTTTAGTCTTTATCGTTTTTTGGATCGTATACGTATTCTGGCATCTACCGTGAACGTTGAAAATTCGGAACGAAACGTTGGGTCCATTCGGCTTGAACAGCTAAGGAGTTATCTCTCGAAAGACTCCGGGAAACATCTTGCAGACGGTTATCAAGGATCAGTAGATCTCTATGAAACACCTTTCGGAAACTATGTTGTGAAAAGAGCGCGGGGCACTTTCCTCTGGAGACTGTTCGGTGAGGCGGCGCTACGGCGGGAACGGGAAATTTATGCTCGCTTACAAAACGTAGATGGAGTACCGCAATGTCTGGGTTTGCTCGAAAATAAATATCTCGTCCTCGAACATATCTCTGGGCAATCTTACAGATCTCGCCAGCATGAAATTGAGGATCGCGGCCTATTTTTCGATCGTCTTCTCAAAACACTGAAAGGCATGCACTCGGTTGGTGTTGCCCACGGTGATTTGAAACGTAAAGACAACTTACTGGTCGGCCCCAACGAACAGCCATTCATCATTGATTTCGGTTTGGCTTGTCTCCGGCAACCCTATGGAAAACATTTCAATCGCTTCTACTTCGGCTGGTTAAAACAATACGACTATAACGCCTGGATCAAACTAAAGTACCAGGGACGGCTAGAGTCAATTGCAGTTGATGATCTTAGCCTTTACCGCCCAATGAAATTGGAACGAATCGCTCGAATCATCCGTATTGCCTGGCAGAAGCTAACTTTCCGTACATATCGGACACGCCATCGGTAGCTCGAAGCCAAGTTACATTTATGGTCCTGGTTGTTACCGTTTAAGAGACACTATTAAGCTGACAATCTAAGGCTCGACTTAAACACAGTGCCTAAACTTACCACTAGCGCAGCAGAGAGCGGCTAATAAAAACAGCGGTGCAAGTTTACCGCGACTCCATTAAACGAAGTGCACCGTAAGAGATATGGCTATCACCCGAAAATCGCTTCTAAGACGCTTCTGCAGCCGAAGTTTCCGAAGAGTTAGGTTGATCGAGGAGTTGCACTAACGCCATCGGTGCAGCATCACCAGCACGGTGACCAATTTTTAGAATTCGCAGATAACCACCAGGACGATCTTTAAACCGCGGTCCAAGCTCATCAAAAAGTTTACCAACCGCTACATTATCCCGCAATCGGGCAAACGCCAAACGACGCTGCGAAACGCCATCCTGTTTTGCAAGCGTTATTAGAGGTTCAACAACACGCCGGAGTTCCTTCGCCTTAGGAAGAGTAGTTTTGATCGTTTCGTGCTGCAGCAAAGAAGCAGCCATGTTCCTAAACATGGCTATTCGATGTGACGAGTTTCTTCCGAGCTTACGACCAGATTTCCTATGACGCATGAGCTTAGATCTCCCGGGCTAAAACGCTAACGATACGGTTTCGGTTTCATCGGTCTCTCCGGGTGGCGGCCAATTCTCCAGCTGCGTACCCAGAGAAAGCCCATGAGTCTCTAGAATCTCTTTAATCTCAGTCAGAGATTTTTTGCCAAGATTCGGAGTACGCAGGAGCTCCACTTCCGTACGCTGCACTAAATCACCAATGTAGTTTATGCTCTCGGCTTTTAGACAGTTAGCAGATCTGACCGTGAGTTCTAGTTCATCCACCGGACGCATTAACACTGGATCGATCTCCGTCTCAATGCTGCCAAAGCCGATCTCATCCTCGCCCTGAAGATCAACGAATACGTCAAGCTGGTTCTTAAGTATACTGCCGGCACGACGAATGGCTTCCTCGGGATCAATCGTTCCGTTAGTGTCAATGTCCAGAATAAGCTTATCTAAGTCCGTACGTTGCTCGACACGAGCACTCTCCACACTGTAGGTAACACGACGAACAGGGCTGAATGAAGCGTCCAACTGTAGCCGACCGATAGCCCGCGTTTCCTCATCGAATACCGCCTGCTCCACGGCTGGCTTATAACCGCGACCGCGCATGACCTTAAAAAGCGCCCGAAGTTCCCCATCACTCGTTAGGTTTGCTATCACGAAATCGGGATTTACAATCTCGATATCATGATCGCAAAGGATGTCGCCAGCTACGACCGGACCCGGTCCTTTCTTCGTCAGATGTAATTCGGCTTCGTCGCGCGAATGCATCTTGATCGCGACTGACTTAAGGTTGAGAAGAATGTCAACAACATCCTCTTGGACGCCCTCGATACTAGTGTACTCGTGTAAAACACCATCGATCTCAGCTTCCACGAATGCCGCACCAGGCATCGACGACAAGAGCACGCGCCGGAGCGCATTTCCGAGAGTGTGACCGAAACCCCGTTCAAACGGCTCGATCGTAACTCTCGCTCTATTAGTGCTAATGGATTCGACTTTTACGGCTCTAGGCCGCAAGAATTCGTTAGATAATTCCTGCATTTGATATTCCTCGCGTTACTTGGAGTACAGCTCGACTACCAGGTTTTCGTTAATATCGGGAAGTATCTCTTCCCGTTCTGGTAGTGACCTAAGCACCCCTACCATGTTCTTGTCATCTACATCTACCCAGTCGGGTAATCCAACTTGAGTAGCTATATCCAGTGCGGCCGTGATACGAGTCTGTTTTTTCGCGCGTTCGCGAACCGCTATCTTATCTCCAGCCTTGACTTGGTAAGAGGGTATGTTGATTACACGTTCGTTAAGCATGATTCCTTTGTGACTCACCAGTTGACGGGCCTCCGCACGCGTCGAGGAGAAACCCATGCGATAGACGACGTTATCTAACCTCGACTCAAGCATCTTTAGTAAATTCTCCCCTGTAGAACCTCGTCCTTTTGCAGCGCTTTTATAGTAGTTACGAAACTGGCGCTCTAGCACCCCGTACATCCGACGCAGCTTCTGTTTCTCGCGAAGCTGCAAACCATAATCGGACAGGCGTGGGCGACGCTGGCCGTGTCCACCCGGTGGAACGTCCAACTTACACTTCACCTCTAAAGGTTTGATTCCGCTCTTCAAGAACAAATCTGTGCTCTCGCGCCGAGCAAGCTTACATGTTGGACCTCGATATCTCGCCATTAGTTGCTTCCGTTAAACTCGACGACGCTTAGGTGAGCGGCATCCGTTGTGAGGTATAGGGGTTACGTCTTCAATCTGTGTAACTCTGAAACCCACTACATTCAGTGCCCTGACCGCGGACTCACGTCCAGGCCCGGGACCTTTTACACGAACTTCGACATTCTTCACTCCGTAGTCTTTCGCTGCCGTTCCTGCACGCTCTGCTGCAACCTGAGCTGCAAACGGCGTACTTTTGCGTGAACCACGAAATCCGCATCCCCCCGCAGTCGCCCAAGAAAGCGCATTGCCCTGCCGATCGGTAATCGTAATAATCGTATTGTTAAATGAGGCATGAATATGTGCGACGGCATCGAGCACCTGCCGTTTCACATTCTTCTTCACCTTCGTTGGTTGAGACATACCTTCTCCTTAGCTACCGTTCTTCAACAGAGTACCGATCAACCTAATTCCGGACCGGTCGTCGCGGACCTTTACGAGTTCGCGCATTAGTTTTCGTGCGCTGCCCATTGGAGGGCAATCCACGTCGATGCCGTACCCCACGGTACGCACCAAGATCCATGAGTCTCTTAATATTCATCGCCGTTTCTCTGCGGAGATCGCCTTCAACGGTAAATTTCGCTATGACGTCTCTGAGTTTCGCAATCTCTGGTTCACTCAGGTCCTTAACCTGCATTTTCGGATCGATTTCCGCAACCTGGCAAGAAAGCCGTGCGCGGCTATGTCCAACACCGAAGATATGCGTCAACGCGATTACCACCTGTTTACCGGGAGGAATATTGATCCCTGCTATACGAGCCATAATTGTGTCCTCACCCTTGTCGCTGTTTGTGGCGCGGATCTGGACAAATCACACGCACTACGCGTTTACGCCGAATAATCTTGCAGTTCCGACAGATTCTCCTAACGGATGCTCTAACTTTCATAGTACGGTTCCTCGCTACCTAACTAGCGCGTCCAGCACCACGCAGATTTGCTTTTTTCAGCAAACCGTCATACTGGTGGCTCATCATATGCGCCTGCAACTGTGACATGAAATCAATGGAAACAACGACAATGATCAACAACGAAGTCCCACCGAAGTAAAACGGTACGCTGAACTGTAAAATCATGAATTCTGGAAGCAAACATACACCCGTGATGTAGATTGCTCCCCAAAACGTTAATCGCGTCAATACTTTGTCAATATATTCTGCCGTTTGTTGGCCGGGTCTTATCCCAGGAACAAACGCACCTGACTTCTTCAAATTATCAGCGGTCTCCTTCGAGTTGAATACGAGCGCCGTGTAGAAAAAACAGAAGAATATAATCAAACCCGCGTATATCGCGATGTATAACGGCTGACCAGGTGAGAGACGAGCGGCTACCGTCTGTAGCCACGACACAGCCTGGCTCGTACCGAACCAACTCGCAATCGTCGCTGGGAAAAGAATTAAACTCGAGGCGAAAATTGGGGGTATAACACCGGACATGTTGATCTTGAAAGGCAGGTGCGAAGTCTGGCCAGCATACATCCGTCTACCCTGCTGCCGCTTTGCATAATTCACAGTGATACGGCGCTGAGCTCGTTCCATAAACACGACGAAGAAAGTAACCCCAAGTATCAGGATACCCAGAATAAACGGCATCGCTTGATTCATTCCCCCAGTATTGACGAGTTCGAGCGTCCCACCGATCGCCGAAGGCAAGCCCGAGACGATACTAGCCAAAATAATCATGGAGATACCGTTACCGACACCACGCTCCGTTATTTGCTCACCTAACCACATCAGGAACATTGTCCCGGTTACAAGTGTAATGGCGGCGGTGATGACAAAACTGCTACCTGGATTGATTACAACGCCCTGATTCTGAAGCGCTGTCGCAGCAGCAGTGGACTGAAAGCAGCATAGCACGACCGTGCCATATCGCGTGTATTGGGTAATCTTTCGCCGTCCCGCTTCACCTTCCTTACGAAGCTGTCCGAGGCTTGGCACGACGTGAGTCGCCATCTGCATAATGATAGACGCCGAGATATACGGCATGATTCCGAGCGCAAATATCGAGAGCCGCGACAACGCCCCGCCCGAGAACATATTAAACATACTCAGGATAGTTCCGGATTGCTGCTCAAAGAACTGCTCGAGTGCCAGTGGATCGATACCTGGAACAGGTATGAAAGTACCACAACGATAAACAACCAGTGCGCCGATCAAAAAGAACAGGCGCTGGCGAAGCTCGGTGAAGCGTGTTGCATCTCCGAGTAATTGCGCTGGGTTTGCCGTGCCTGCTTTAGCCATATTTTGTCCTAACTCTCGACACTGCCGCCGGCCGCTTCAATGGCCAAGCGCGCGCCTGGAGTTACGCCTACCCCGACAATTTTTACAGATTTATCGAGCTTTCCAGACAAGATAATTTTGGCCCGCTGCGCTCGTTTTGGCACCAATCGTTCTGCCTTTAGGCTAGCTAGATCCACCGTTTCCCCTTCAAACCGCGCCAATTCATGCAGTCTCACTTCCACGCGAAACTTTCCGCGCATCGAGTAAAATCCGACCTTCGGCAATCGTCGTTGCAAGGGCATCTGCCCACCCTCAAAACCAACCTTGTGATAACCCCCCGAGCGCGAGCGCTGGCCTTTCATGCCGCGACCACCGGTCTTACCACCGCCAGCAGAGTGTCCACGCCCAACTCGCTTGCGGTCCTGGCGAGCACCACGAGCGGGTTTAAGAGAGTTCAATCTCATATCAAGCTTC
>Ga0310344_10003384_pt1 | contig 11872 bp, 7 predicted proteins | sample HC15DNA20200_MG_FD_203801 | JGI IMG/M metagenome (GOLD analysis project Ga0310344, IMG submission 203801) | Marine microbial communities from station ALOHA, North Pacific Subtropical Gyre - HC15-DNA-20-200_MG | ecosystem: Environmental > Aquatic > Marine > Oceanic | place: Pacific Ocean: North... | reverse complement strand
AAATAATATCAATGATTTCTGCTATTTTAGTAACTTTTGCTTTATCAAGCCCAATTACTTCAATCGCAAAATCAGCAGAGTTCTTTACAATAGGAACTGGTGGACCTACTGGAGTATATTTTCAAACTGGTAACGCAATTTGTAAAATGCTTCACAAATCAGCAATAAGTGCTGATCACGGTAGAAAAAAAGGTACAGCTAAAGCTTACAGATGTACTGCTCCTTCTACAGGTGGTTCAAACTACAATATTGGACAAATTAAAGATGGTGAGTTTCAATTTGGTGTTGCTCAATCAGACTGGCAATATCATGCTTATAACGGATCAAGCAAATGGGAAGGTAAGCAGTTCAGCAATTTAAGAGCTGTATTCTCAGTGCACAACGAGCCATTTCAAATTTGGGCTAGCAAAAAATCTAAAATTAAAGATTTTAAAGGCCTAAAAGGAAAAACAGTAAACATAGGTAACCCAGGTTCCGGTCAAAGGGGAACTATGGAAGAGCTTATGAAAGCTATGGGAGCAGATATGAGCATGTTCAAAGCAACTACGGAACTTACTTCTTCTGAACAAGTAAAAGCTCTTTGCGACGGTAAAATAGATGCATTCGGGTATTCAGTAGGATTTCCTAATGGTGCTATGGAGCAAGCAGCAACTTGTAAAGCTAAAGCAAGCCCAATTAATCTTACTGGTGCGCCAGTTCAAGGTTTAATTGATGGAGCTGACTATTATGCTAAAGCTGTAATTCCAAAAGGAACTTACTCAAATCAGAAAAAAGACGCTACAACGTTTGGTGTAAAAGCTACTGTTGTAACAAGCGCTGATGTTTCTGAAGAACTTGTATACTTAGTAACTAAAGCAGTTTTTGAAAACTTTGACTCTTTCAGAGATCAACACCCTGCTTTTGGACCTCTGGAAAAGAAAAATATGATAGCTGACGGTTTATCAGCTCCATTACATCCAGGCGCAGTTAAGTATTATAAAGAAGCTGGGTTAATGTAATCTAACTACTTGATTAAATGAAAAAGGCCCAATTTTTATTGGGCCTTTTTTTTTAGAATAATGTATCTTAATCAAAATGAGTGAAAAAATTCAAAGTAAGATTAAAGAAAAAATTCAAGAAGATATTTCACCTACAAGAAATTTATCAGGTATTCATTTAAAAATAGTTTTTGGTATTGCTATTCTCTGGACACTATTTCAACTTTGGTATGCATCTCCATTTCCTTTTTGGTTTAATTTTGGAATGTTTAAAGGTTTACCTGCTAGAGCAATCCATTTAGGTTTTGCTTTAACTTTAACTTTTTTGATTTTTCCAGCAGTTAGAGGAAAAAAAATTTCAGCATTTGATGTTCTAATCAGTATTGTTGCAGCGTTTTGTTGTTTGTATATTTATTTTTTTTATGATGATCTCGTTAATAGAGGCGGAATACTTTTAGTAAAAGAAGTATTTGGATTTAAAGTTCCCGTTGAACTCATAATAGGGGCTATAGGAATATTAATTTTATTAGAAGCGACGAGACGTGCAATAGGCTTGCCTTTGGTTATAATTGCTATTTGCTTTCTTTTATTTTCTTATTTTGGGAAATACGCACCTGATATTATTTCTCATGGAGGTCTTTCTATAAAAAGATTAGTAGGGTTTCAATGGTTTGATCAAGAAGCAATCTTTGGAATACCCATAGGTGTTTCAGTAGATTTTATATTTTTATTTGTTTTGTTTGGAGCATTATTAGAAACGGCTGGAGGAGGAAAATATTTTTTAGATTTAGCATTTGCAATGGTTGGCAAGATGCGAGGAGGACCTGCAAAAGCTGCTATTTTAGGATCTGGAATGACAGGCATGATTTCAGGCTCATCAATTGCTAATACTGTTACAACAGGAACTTTTACAATCCCTATTATGAAAAAAACTGGTTTCACTAAGGAAAAAGCAGGAGCGATTGAAGTTTCATCTTCTGTCAATGGACAAATAATGCCCCCAGTTATGGGTGCTGCAGCATTTGTGATGGCAAGTTTTATCGGAGTTACTTATTTTGAAGTAGTAAAACATGCTTTTTTACCTGCTGTTATTTCATATATTGCTTTGTTTTATATATCTCATCTTGAAGCTCTTAAATTAGGTCTTAAAGGAATGGATAATGCTGATGTACCACACTTAAAGAAAACATTTTTATCTGGCTTGCATTTTTTAATTCCTATCTTTGTTTTAATTTTTTTACTTGTTTATATGAGATATACCGCTGGTTTTTCAATTTTTTATGCAACGATCTCTCTAATATTAGTAAATTTAGTGAACAGAATTATTAAAAATCCAAATTTTAAAACAGGATTAATTGATTGGTACAACCAAACCATAGTAGGCCTTCAAAAAGGTGCAATCAATATGGTGGGCGTGGGAATCGCCATTGCTACTGCAGGGATAATTGTTGGAGCAGTTGGTTCTACCGGATTAAGTACTAATTTAATTATAGTAATAGAGACGATAGCAAGAGATAACGTAATAATATTAATATTGCTTACTATTATACTTTGTTTGCTTTTAGGAATGGGTCTTCCAACTACGGCAAACTATGTAGTTGTGGCATCACTAATGGCTACAGTACTAGTAGATGTTGGTAATGCTTCAGGATTCATCTTTCCGTTAATTGCAGTTCATTTATTTGTATTTTATTTTGGTCTGATGGCTGATGTTACACCTCCAGTTGGTCTAGCATCCTATGCTGCCGCGGCTATTTCTGGCGGCGATCCTTTAAGAACCGGTCTACAGGCAATTTGGTATAGTTTGAGAACAGGCATTTTACCTATAGTATTTTTATTTAATCATGAGCTTTTATTAATTGGAGTGGACAACTTATGGCAAGCTTTAATAGTTATAGTTACCTCTTTAATAGGAATTTTAGTTTTCACTGCAGCAACTCAACAATGGTTTATAAATAAATTGAGATGGTACGAAATTGTAGCATTTTTATTAATTTCTTTATCTTTCTTGGCACCAGATTATGTTTTAAGTAAATTTTACCCAAAGTTTAACGAACAAAAGCTTTCAGCTGAAACTATTCAAAATCTTTCTTTTGATCCATCAAAAGAAGTCCATATTAAAGTTACCAGGGTCACAGAGTATGGAGAAAGATACAAGTTATTTGTAATTGATAAAGGAAAATTTGAAAAGAAATATAATATAGAAGAATATGGTGTCGTACTTTTTGATCAAAATGATCAATTAGTTATTGATAAACTAAATTGGAAAGGTGAGGCTAAAAAATCTGGGATGCAAATAGGTGATATTATAAGTAATTTCAAAATTGAAAACCCTGATAGACCTAATAAAGTGGTTGTTTATCCCTTTGCTCTAATATTTTTAATTATTTTTGGATACATTAACTTTAGATTTTGAAATAGAAATCCCTAATCAAAAAATTACTTTGCTTTAAATGTATTTTTTTTATTTACTAACTAGTTATAGCTACTAATATAACAATAACTGCTAAAATTTCTAATCCAGACATTTAATTACCTCCTCATTAATATTAAATTTAATTTTTGTTAAAATTATGATTCAGTGGTTGTATTTATTATTTTGTAAAATTGGCATACATAGATATGAAAAAATAGATATTAATTATAGTTTTGGACCAGGAGGTTCAACTGAAACGATAAAATGTAAAGATTGTGGGATTAAAAAATTAAGAAAAAAACGTTAAAGAATTTTCCAAACACCTGATGCAGTAGCTACTATATTTTTAGAGTTACTAATTTCACAAGTCACAAATACAAGCGTTCTTGTTTTTTTTTGAATTTTGACCCTTCCCAATAATTTTTCACCTAAAGAAGCAGCAGAAATAAATTTTACATCTAATGAAATGGTAACACATCTTTTGTCTTGAGCTGCTTTATGAGCAGAATTACCCATTCCTGTATCAGCAATAGAGCAAATAAAACCTCCATGGGCAATTTTACTTGTGTTAAGATTTATATCTTTAACTTCTGTATAAAACTCATAACTAGAATCGTCGATTTTTTTTACTCTAAGACCACCAATGTGTTTTGCAAATGTTGAACTAGCTTCTTCCATGTTTTCTTTTATCATACGTTGGCACAAGTTGTGAGAAAATTACAGCTGATACAATTAAAATTATTCCAAAAATTTTGATTCCACTTAAAAATTGGCTCAAAAGTATCCAACCAAATACTGCCGCAAAAACACCTTCCAATGAAAAAATTATTGCTACAGGTGCAGGAGATAAATTTTGCTGACTATAAGCTTGTAATAAAAATCCTATTCCACTTGATAAAACACCAGCATAAAGAAGTTCATTTTTTTCCATTAATAAATTTCCTAATGTTATGTTTTCAAAAGCCAAAGAAGGGATAAAAGCTATTATAGATCCAATCAGACAAGTTCCCATAGTTATAGCAATAGGATAATTAAACAATTTTAAAAATTTCGATAAATAAACAATATGAAAAGCCCAAAAAAAAGCTCCTAGTAAAACTAATGAATCTCCTATTCTTACTGTCACATTATTTATTTCAGTAAGTAAAAACCCTCCAATTATACAAACGAAGACTGAGGGCCAAACAGACCAATGGATTTTTTTAGAAAATAAAAAATAAGATATAGCAGGAACAATTAGAACATAAAATATTGTAAATATTGCTGAATTTGCAACATCCGTATAAAGCAACGAGTATTGTTGTAATGCAAATCCTCCACTAAGAAATAATCCAAGAAGAGCTAGATAATTTAAAATAATATTATAAGAAAATTTTTTTTCTTTAATTTTTTTAAATTCAAAAATGAAAAAAAAAGGGATTAATGCAATAAAACCTAGAAACATTCTTCCAGCAGTAAAAGAAAATGGCCCAATATAGTCCATACCCATATCTTGAGCAATAAATGCAGTTCCCCATAAAAATGAACATGAGATAGCACAGATCAAAGAGACCAATTTTTTATTCATGATGTTTATTATTGTAAATTAAATTAAACAGCAAGCTTGAATGCGAAGTCTTTACCTAAACATTCACTTAAATAGACACAAAATCTTGCTCCTTCTGCTCCGTCAATAATTCTGTGATCATAAGATAAAGAAATTGGTAAAATTTTTCTGGAAACAATTTTACCTTTTAGTTTTACTAATTTATCAAAACTTTTTCCAACACCTAAAATTGCTACTTCTGGAGGATTAATTATAGGAGTAAAAAATGTTCCTCCGATTCCACCTAAGCTTGAAATAGTCATAGAGCCTCCAAAAAATTCTTTTTTGTCAATTTTTAACTCCCTACAAAGTTTGCTAGTTTTTTTTAATGCTTCACCTATTTCTTTTATACTCATTTGATCTACGTTTCTTATTTTAGGCACCATTAAGCCGTGAGGTGTATCCACCGCGAAACCTAAATGAAAATATTTTTTATAAATTATTTTATTTTGATTGTGATCTATAGAAGCATTAAAATTTGGAAAAGCTTTAAGTGCACTCACTAAGGCTTTAGATATAAATGCAAGAGGAGTTACTTTTATCATCTCTCCAGAATAATAATCATATAACGAAGACCTAAATTGTTCCATTTCTGTAATATCTATTTCTTCATGTTGTGTCACATGAGGAATTTCTGTCCAAGATCTTACTAATTGAGGTCCCGATAATTTTTTAACTCTTGGGATATCTTTTAATTCGATTTTTCCAAATTCTCCAAGAGAATATTCTTCTTTATGAATTTTTTTTTGTATTTTACCATTATTTACAGTGACTTGTGATCTGACAAAATTTTTAACATCTTCTTCAGAAACCCTCCCTCCTCTTTGAGTGCCAGGGATTTCAATTACATTAGCTCCAAGCTCTCTAGCAAATTTTCTAACCTTTGGACTCGCAGCTTTATTTCCATTTTTTGAAGTAGAAGCTGTTGGTATAATTTCTTTTTGTTTGATTATCACTTGTTTCTTAACTTCTACTTTTTTTTCAATTTTTTTATCTTTATTTGTTGTTTCTTTTTTTTCTTTAATTCCGCTTTCAGATTTAAGATTAAGAATTAAATCTCCTTGGTTTACTTTACTGCCAACTTTTACATTAATTTTTTCCACTACTCCTTCATGAGTAGAAGGTACTTCTACACTAGATTTATCACTTTCTAATGTTATCAAAGAGTCATTCTTTTTAATTTGTTGTCCCTCTTTGACGAGAACCTCAATAACTTCTACATCCTTGAAGTCACCCATATCAGGAACTAAAATTTTTGTACTAGCCATAGTTATAAGTTAGATGGAAAGTCTTTATTTTTATCAATTTTATATTTTTTAAGAGCTTTTTCTGCTTCCTTAGAAGCAATTAACTGTTCTTTCGCTAAAGCGCTCAAAGTGTAAGCAACTATGTGCTCTTTATCTACTTCAAAAAATTTTCTTAAATTTTTTCTTGTATCACTCCTTCCGTATCCATCAGTTCCCAAAGAGTAAAATGATTTTTCAGTGTAAGGTCTTATTTGATCTGAAAAAGATCTTGTGTAATCTGAAGCAGCGATAATTGGACCATCTGTTTTTTCCAAACACTTTTGAACATAAGATTTCTTTCTTTTTGCATCAGGATTTAATAAATTCCACCTTTCAGTTTCCATACCATCTCTTCGTAGTTCATTAAAACTCGTCACACTCCAAACATCAGAGTCAATACCATAATCTTTTGATAAAATTTTTGCAGCAGAAATTATTTCTCTTAAAATTGTTCCTGAACCTAATAACTGAACTTTTGTTTTGCCCTTATTATTATTTTGTTGAAATAAATACATGCCCTTTATGATACCATCATCACAGCCTTTTGGTTTTTTAGGATGAGAATAATTCTCATTCATTGCTGTAATATAGTAAAAAATATTTTCCTTTTTTTCATGCATTCTTTTAATTCCATCTCTAAGTATTACTCCCATTTCGTAAGCAAATGTTGGATCATAACTAACACAATTAGGAATATTAGAAGCTAATAAATGACTATGTCCATCTTGGTGCTGCAATCCTTCTCCTGCCAAAGTTGTTCGACCAGCTGTAGCTCCAATTAAAAATCCTCTAGCTTGAGAATCTCCTGCAGCCCATGCTAAATCTCCAACTCTTTGAAAGCCAAACATAGAATAGAAAATATAAATTGGTATCATTTCTAAATCATGATTTGTATAGGAGGTTCCAGCAGCAATCCAAGATGACATTGCACCTGACTCAGTAATTCCTTCCTCCAGTACTTGCCCACTTTTATCTTCTCTGTAAGAACTTAGTTGTTCAGAGTCTACCGGTTCATATTTTTGCCCTTCATGAGCATAAATTCCAATTTTTTGAAAGAAGCCTTCCATACCGAAAGTTCTTGCTTCATCAGGAATGATAGGGACTAATCTTGGTGAAAGATTTTTGTCTCTAAGAAGAGCAGTAAGCATTCGAACAAGAGCCATAGTTGTTGACATTTCTTTCTCACCTGTTGACTCCATAAAAGGCTCAAAAATATCTTTTGGAGGTACTTTTATCGCTTTAGCAAAAGATGATCTTTCAGGGATAAAACCACCAAGTTTTAATCTTTTATCTTTTAAATATTTAATTTCCTCAGAGTTTTCATTTGGTTTGAAATATTCAATATTTTTTACCTGTTTGTCTGTAAGAGGAACTCCAAATCTATCTCTGTAGTAAAGTAAATCTTTTTCATCGAGTTTTTTTTGTTGATGGGTAGTGTTCATGCTTTCTCCAGATTTACCCATTCCATAGCCTTTAATAGTCTTTGCTAGTATAACAGTAGGCGAACCTTTGTGCTGTATAGCAGAATGATATGCTGCGTAAACTTTATGAGGATCATGTCCTCCTCGATTTAATTTCCAAATATCTTTATCTGTCATGGAGGATACAAGTTCTTTTAATTCGTTGTATTTTCCAAAAAATTTATTTCTTACGTAAGCCCCACCTTTTGCTTTAAAAGCTTGATATTCTCCATCAACACACTCATTCATTCTTTTAACAAGTAGACCTGTTTTGTCTTTTGCTAATAGTTGATCCCAATATGAACCCCATATTACTTTAATTACATTCCATCCAGTTCCTCTAAAACTTCCTTCAAGTTCTTGAATAATTTTTCCGTTACCTCTAACTGGTCCGTCTAATCTTTGGAGATTACAATTAATTACAAAGATTAAATTATCTAACTTTTCTCTTGCAGCTAGACCTATTGCACCGAGGGACTCTGGTTCATCCATTTCACCATCACCTAAGAAGACCCAAATTTTTCTTCCCTCATCTTTAACTAAACCTCTATTTATTAAGTATTTCAAAAATCGTGCTTGATAAATTCCCATGATTGGTCCAAGTCCCATCGAAACAGTTGGAAATTGCCAAAAGTTTGGCATTAACCATGGATGAGGATAAGAGGACAAACCACCTTTAGAAACTTCTTGTCTAAAACCGTCTAATTGTTTTGATGTTAATCTTCCCTCTAAAAAGGCTCGAGCATACATACCAGGAGCCGAGTGACCTTGAAAATAAATTAGATCTCCACCAAATTTATTATTTTTTGCTCTCCAAAAATGATTCATTCCTACATCATAAAGAGTTGCGGCAGAAGCAAAAGTTCCAATGTGACCCCCTAATTCTGAACTTTTTTTATTAGCTTTTACTACCATGGCAGCCGCATTCCATCTTATATAAGCCCTTATTTTTTTTTCTATATTTTGATCTCCGGGAGATTTAACTTCAATTTCAGAAGGAATTGTATTTATATAAGGTGTAGTTCTTGTATCTGGTAAAACTAAACCAGACTTGTAAGCTTGATCGATAACTTTGTTTAATAAATAACTTGCCCTTGGAGAACCATCATTTTCAATTACTGAGTTTAAGGACTCGATCCACTCATTAGTTTCAATTGGATCAATATCATCTTTAGAAGCTGGTTCAGCAAAAACTTTTTTAACTTCTTTAAAGGGATGTAAGTCTCCATTTGTTTTAGGTTTTTCTTTTATTTCTTCTATTTCTTTCTTTTTTATTTCTTCTTTTTTTGGAGATTGTGCAGCTTGTCTATTTTCAATCGTAGCTAAAATACTTCCCTCAGAAACTTTATCACCTATTTTAACTTTTAAATCCTTAATTTCTCCAGATGCAGGAGATGGAATTTCAAGACTAGATTTATCACTTTCAATTGTGACTATTGGATCGTTTTTACTTACGGTATCCCCAGGTTTGACTAAAACTTCAATTACTTCCACATCTTTAAAATCACCAATATCAGGAACAGAAATATTTTGAGCCATATTTGTCTATTATAAACTGGTTGGAACATATTAAAAAGAGCTCTAATAATAAACTATAAATAGTAGGACAAATCGCTTGATAAGTTCATTTTTTGACATATTTTACCCTATTTTTAGTCAATTAAATTTAGTCAGATAAGATATGAAATGGCTAATAAGTTTATTGTTCAAAAAAAAAGAAATTAAATCAGATAGAGCAGCAATTGTTCAAAAAATCCTATTAAAAAAATATCTGTTAAGATAAATTCATAGAGGCTAAATTAGCTTTTATGAATATACCTCTTTGGAAACCTAGCAATCAAAAAAAAGAAGATTCTTTATTGAGTGATTTTTCAAAATTTATAAATTTAAAAACTTCAAATAATTTTAAGAACTTATGGAAATGGAGTGTTGAAAATCCCGAAATCTTTTGGTCTAAGTTTTGGGATTATTCTAAAATCATTGGTGATAAAGGAAAAGAAACTATTTTAAAAAATAAAGTTTTTAACAAAACAAAATTTTTTTCCGACTCAAAATTAAATTATTCAGAAAATATTCTCAAAAAAAGATCAGATCTAGATGCTATAGGTTTTTTATCTGAAAGCGGTTATGAAGAAAATATTACTTGGAATGATTTGTATAAGAAAGTTTGTAAGTTATCTGCTTATTTTAAGACTTTAAGTTTAAAAAAAGGGGATCGAGTTGCAGCATATGTGCCAAATAAAATAGAGTCCATAGTAAGTTTTTTAGCATGCGCTAAGAATGGAATAATTTGGTCTTCGTGCTCACCTGATTTTGGCATTCAAGGCGTTGTTGATAGATTTAAACAAATTGAACCAAAAATTTTGATAACGAGCGATCATTATTTTTATAATGGAAAAAAGATAAATATTTTAGAAAAAATAAATAAAGTTTTAAAAGAAATTCCTTCGATAAATCAGGTTTTAGTATTTTCTTATAATAAAAAAGAAAAATTAAATTTAAATGATTTTCAAGATTTTGATGAAGTTTTAAATAAATCAGAATTAGATGAAACATTTGAACGTTTTGAATTTGATCATCCAATTTATATTCTTTATTCTAGTGGAACCACTGGTAAGCCAAAATGTATCACTCATGGAGCAGGCAATGTTTTGATTGAGCATAACAAAGAATTCATGCTTCATTGTGATATAAGAGACAATGAAAAGCTATTTTATTATACAACTACTGGCTGGATGATGTGGAATTGGTTGGTAGGAGGGTTAGCAACAGGTTCAACAATATATTTATTTGATGGGTCTCCAGTTTATCCAAAAATAGATGTTCTTCTTGAATATTGTCAAAACAAAAAAATTAATTTGTTTGGTGTAAGTGCTAAATATATTGATCATTTAAAAAATGAAAATTTTAAGGCAAAAAATTTAAATTTAAGTTCGATTAAAATAATAACTTCAACCGGTTCCCCCTTAGTTGCAGAGAGTTTTGAATATGTATATAATAACTTAAAAAAAGATGTTCATTTAACATCGATAGCTGGCGGAACTGACTTAGTTGGCTGTTTAGTTTTGGGAAATTTATTTTCAGATGTATATAAAGGAGAAATTCAGGGCCAGAGTTTAGCTATTGATGTTGATGTCTTTACTGAGAATGGAAAAAGCACAAAAGATTATGAAAAAGGCGAGCTTGTAGTTAAACAACCATTTCCATCTATGCCAGTAAAATTTTGGGGTGATGATGGTGGTAAAAAATACCATGAAGCTTACTTTACAAGATTCGAAAATATTTGGCATCATGGTGATTTTGTAGAACGAACTTCAAACAATGGATTTATTGTGAGTGGCAGATCTGATGCTACTTTAAATCCAGGGGGTGTTAGAATTGGAACATCAGAAATTTACCAACAAGTTGAAAACATTGATTTTATTACTGAGGGCTTGGTTGTCGGACAAGATTATAATGATGATGTGAGAATAATTTTATTTGTTACAACAAAAAATGATGAGGATTTAGATAATGAAAAAATAAAATTAATCAAAACAAGAATCAAGAAAAATTGTTCTCCAAAACATGTTCCGGCAATAATTATAAAAGTTCCGGAAATTCCAAGAACTAAAAGTGGAAAAATTGTAGAACTAGCTGTTAAAAAAGTAATTAACGGAGAAGAATTAAACAACAAAGAGGCTATAGCTAATCCCGACAGTCTTAAATATTTTAAGAATTTGAAAGAATTAAATTAGATTATCTTTCAATACACATAGCAATGCCCATGCCACCACCGATACATAAAGTAGCTAAACCTTTGCGAACATCTCTCTTAATCATTTCGTGTATTAAAGTTACAAGTATTCTAGTCCCTGATGCACCAATTGGATGACCCAGAGCTATTGCTCCACCATTTACATTTGCTTTTTCTTCAGGAATAGAAAGAGTTCTTAAAACTGCAATACTCTGTGCTGCAAATGCTTCATTGATTTCAAATAAATCAACATCTTTTATAGACCATCCAGCTAAATCTAATGCTTTTTTTGAAGCAGGTATTGGTCCCGTACCCATTAAAGCTGGCTCAACTCCACAACTTGCCCAAGATTTAATCGAAACTAATTTTTGAAGCTTTCTTTTTTTGCCTTCTTCTGATGACATTAAGGTTA
>Ga0310344_10003383_pt1 | contig 11873 bp, 9 predicted proteins | sample HC15DNA20200_MG_FD_203801 | JGI IMG/M metagenome (GOLD analysis project Ga0310344, IMG submission 203801) | Marine microbial communities from station ALOHA, North Pacific Subtropical Gyre - HC15-DNA-20-200_MG | ecosystem: Environmental > Aquatic > Marine > Oceanic | place: Pacific Ocean: North... | reverse complement strand
AGATTGTTTGGGAATACATGCAGGATGCTGGGGACAGGCTTGTCGGCATACTTCCGCCATCCCCAAGGCACCCAAATGGGAGGAACCCCTACGCCCATGTAGCAATCTGTGTGAGGCACAAGTTCGGGAAATCCTACAAGGAACTACCAGACAAGATGATTGGCCGAGTCATAGAGTACATCGATTGGCTAGTAGAGAACCCATCCTGATTGGGCCTACTTGGACTTGAAACGCTCAATTGCCGCAAACCCAGCGAAGAATCCCAGGCCGAATGTACCCATCTCAGATATCGAAACCAACACGGATTGTGTCTGGGCGCTAGCATCTATCCCGATATCAACTAGCCCCAATGTCAGCCTATCCCAGTCTACAGCCACAATCCCTCTGGACTCCAGCCACTTTAGTAGGGCGAACTCGATCAGGACGAACCATTTCAGAAGGTTGGTGGCCATCTTGAATACTAATCCGGTAACAACCCCGACAATCATCCCCTGAAAGGCGGCAACCCCTACTTCTCCCACGAAACCTTCCCACAAGTCGTCAAAGGAAGACATAAGGTGACAAGAAGGGGCCCCGCTCTTGAACTAATGGGCCCAGTTGTGGTTTGGTTAGAGCGTACGCTAGGCAGAATTCGGGATTCCCCGATCTAGGACTTCAGAAGTCGGACGCGCGTACGGTCTTTCGGCCGTTTGCCTGGGCCCTGGAGACTGCACCTGACACAGCAGAGTCTGCTAGAGCGTTCATGGCGCCCATTGCGTCTCCGCCGGTGTTGCAGCCGTGTGCCTTGAAGGCCTCCTTGACCCTGCTGGCGACTACCATTCCAGAGCTTGAGCTACCGCCACCGATGTCGTGGGCGCGGATGGTCTTTCGACCGTTAGAGCCGCATCGGGCGACAGCCGAGGCAACTGCAGCCTCTACCGCTGCGTTCAGAGCGCCTGAGGCGTCTCCAGCGGTGTTGCACCCGCCAGCCTTTATTGCTTCCTTCATCTTGCTGTTGTAAACCATTGACATAGCGAGCCGGGCGAGCCAAAGCCCCATTTTGAACGTTGGGGATGGCATTCCTAGCATTCTAGTAGAAAATTCGCACTCTAGATACCGAAAAAGACGGGTATGAATGACCCCTCCGGGGGGCGTTAGAATGGCCAAGCCAGCATTCGCTTACCTCCTCCTGAAGGATCACCCATATGGTAGAGAGATGCTCAGACAGATCCTATCCGAGGGCTTCGTTCCAGAAATCATCATAGAAGAAGACTCAGAAATCGCTGACGAGGAGCGAGAAAAGTTCCTGAAGAGGATCGAGGGTAACCCTATCGCACCCACAGTGGAGTCGCAGGCTGCAGATCTAGGCATCCCCGTTGTCACTGTCCCCATCCACCGATCCGCTGACGTAATGCCTCACATGGAGGGCAGGGAGCTGGATTTGGTTGTCTTCGGAGGAACGAGGATAATCAGAGGAGGCATCCTGGATTACCCAAAGGACGGAGTGATCAACTCGCACCCTGGGCTGCTCCCTGACTGCCGGGGTTCCGCATCACCGGCATGGTCGGTCTACCATGACATCCCCATAGGTTCCTCCACCCACTTCTGCGACAATGGGATAGACACCGGGGACATCCTACTCAGGAGGGAGGTCCGAGTGACAAGGGGCATGACCTACGAGGACCTATGCTACCACACACTGGTGCTTGCAGGAGTTCTGATGAAGGAGGCATTAATGGCCTACGAGGGAGGCAGATGGGACGAGATGCGCAGACCACAGGGGGAAAGTGACCACCCCACCTTCCGAAACGCGCCCGAAGAAGTACTGGAAGTGGTCCGACAGAAACTTATGGACCAGACCTACGCACACTATTCAGACTAGGTGAGAAAATGGAAGAAGAACTACTAGAAGGCCAATTCCCATTTGCGGAAGGGGTCCTAAACGGAAAGACAGCTTTGGTATGCGGAGCTTCGAAGGGAATAGGGCGCGCCTGCGCGTTGATGCTTGCCAGAGCGGGGGCGAATGTCATTGCCTGCGCTAGATCGGCGTCCGACCTGGAGTCACTGGTCCATGAGATGCACGGGGACGGTCACAAATCGATAGAGCTAGACCTAGAGGACCTAGGTGCCGTCCGGGAATCGATACCAGACCTGGGAATCGTCCACATTCTGATTAACAACTCAGGGGGGCCCCCTGGAGGGCCTCTGCTGGAGAACGACATCCTTGACTTCGAAGGTCCGTTCCGAAGGCACCTCCACGCTGCTCACACACTAACTCAGGCCTTGGTCCCCGGGATGGAGTCCGAAGGCTCTGGCCGAATAGTGAACATCATCTCCACCTCGGTGAGAGAGCCGATAGACAACATTGGACTGTCCAATACACTGAGGGGTTCCATGGCATCATGGGCAAAGTCACTGTCGCGCGAGCTACCTGCTTGCATTACAATCAACAACATCCTACCCGGATTCACGGACACCGACAGGCTGGGATCCCTGGCCAATTCCATCTCGGAGAGGACGGGCATCAGCGAAGAGGACGTAAGGGAGCAATGGATGAGCGGAGTACCCATTCAGAGGCTGATAGACCCGTTGGAAACCGCTACAGCGGTGACTTGGCTGTGCCTGCCCAGCAGCAGTGCTGTCCGCGGTGTCAGCCTAGCAGTAGATGGTGGCAGAATGCGCTCGATTTGAGGTAATTCGATGGATTTCGACATCTTCTTCTCGATCTCCCAGACTCCTGACACCTCGGGCTACACCCCTTCAGAGACTGAGATGTTCTCGAACTTCTTCGACCAGGTGATCCTAGCCGACGAGCTCGGCTTCGGCGTAGGATGGGTCGCCCAGGCACACCTTTCTACGGAGGTCCAGAAGAGGAACAGCAAGCCCGTGGTTCCGCACTACCCGGGAGAGGTGGGCCTCTGCACCGACTTCTTCCAGGTTGCTAGGGAGATGTTTGCCCGGACCAACAGAATGGACGTGGGCAGCGCCGTGATGTCCATCCTAGCCTCTGGAGGGCCGATCGCCCAAGCGGAGAGGGTTGGGTCGTTCCTGGCACTGCACGGCATGGACCCGGGAGAGTCGCGGAGGCTGCACATAGGATTCTCGGCTGGAAGGTTCGAATTCATGGCTAGACCCTACGGCATAGTCCCACAGAACGCAGTAGAGGAAGCCGCATGGCCCGCACTCAGGGGGCAGATATTCGCAGAGGCCTCGGAGATATTCCTACGCCTCCTCAACGGGGAAGTGGTGTCCAGCGACATGGTATCCCCGACTGTTCTGACCCGGGAAAACTTCAGGTCAGACCAAGACTGGGAGGGAGTCCAGAAAGCAGCAGAAGCGGAATGGGGGGTTAATCCGAGCACGAGCTCAATAGAGTTCGGAAACAGGTACGTCTTCGAGGAAATCAAGACGATACCGCAGGACTGGAGGAGGGAACTCCTGAACCTAGTACTCGGCAGCCACGACAAGAAACTGCAGGTTGACGTAAACAAGTTCCGGCCCGTGCAGGTATTCAACCTGAGCATCACCCCACCCCACGTAATCGAGGAGACGCATGCGCGTCTCAGGGAGAGCTACCACCCAGAAGGAGGACCATGGGGCAGGGGGATGATGCCCCGGACGGTCATGGTTTTCCTGAACGACGAAGAGGGGCTAAGTAAGGAGGAGCAGGACAAGTCGGCGCTGGAGGAGGCCCGGGCTGCGCTAACGACGTATTGGAGCGCCCTAGAGGGTACGATTGACCCCAGCAAGATAGAGCGCGCGACGGACAACGCGGTTATCGGCAGCGTGGAAACGGTCTGCGAGCAGATCTCCGAGAGGTTCCACCCTGACGACCGCCTTATGTGCTGGTTCGACTTCTTCAACCACGACAGCGCGAGGGTAATGAGGGACATGACGGCATTCATGACCAAAGTCTCCCCTCGGGTAAACGAGGTGTCATGAATGGCGGGTGATGGTTCGAATCGTCCATCTAGCGTTGCTCCGGGTCGACCGGGGTCTTCGATATACCCTACGAACCCACTGGGGGAGAAGTTCGAGGGCATTGCCACCGGGAGGGACGTGGAGTGGGAGCCTCTCGTAGACTTCAGACGTCTCGACGTATCAGAGAACACAATCCACGGCGCCATCTCCTGGGCCCACGGGACAGAGATCGTGCACTCCTTCGGAGGCAACGTACTGGTCTACGGGCGCTCGATGATGAAGCCCCTGATGATGAAGACGTTCGTGAAAGAGCTCGAGGCAGAGGGGATTAGCTGGGAGCAGAAGGCGATCGCCTGCTCGTCTCACAACGGCGACACGGAGCACGTCTCAGCTGCCCAGTCCCTTCTGTCGGAATCAGAGTGGGGGCTAATGCAATGCCCCCTTGACGTTCCTCTGATCCAGTTCGGCAGGCAGGTCAGGCGACCCCGAAGGTGGTTCCACACCTGCTCGGGGGAGCATGCCGCGATACTCAAGGCACTCAGGAGGATGGGGATCAACAGGGCAGGCTACACGCTCCCGAGTTCCCCCTGGTTCCCGATGTACCTCGACGTCATCCGAGACATAATGGAAAGGCCGGACTGGGAGCCGACCAGGGTGGCAAAAGACGGTTGCGGGCTCCCGACGGTTTCGAACACCGTGGACGAGCTGGCGGTGATGTTCGCAGGCCTGGTAAGGGAGAAGGAGCAGGACTGGATATGGGAGGCCATGAACAGGCATCCGGACCTCATAGGGGGGTTCAACAGACTCGACTCCACGTGCCTGAAGGCAGGAGGGGGGAAGCTAATCGCGAAGGAAGGCGCGGATGGCCTGCTTGGCCTCTCGGTAGAGCACGACGACTGGCCCAACGGTCTGGGCATCGTGATCAAGATTGCACACGGCTGGAACTCGCAGGCCACGTGGTACGTGGCGAGAGCGGTCCTGGGCGTGCTTGGCGTAAGCCTGAGGAACCCATACCCCTTGCACAGGCAGAAGGCATTTATCGTACCGAGAGTGGTGCCCGAGAAGTACCTGCAAGACCTGGAGCAGGTAGTGACCTGGGACGAGTGGGACCCCAACCGAGACAGCTTCTCAATTGACTGGAAGGACTATTCCGAGGCTATGACCAGATCGGACCCTTTCTCTAACGAAGGGAGTCTCGAGGGTTGAGGATGGATCCAGAGGAGTGCTGCGAGTCGGGGTGCGTTCCCTGCGAGCGGGACCGAGACGGGGAAGAGCCCGTGGACCTGATGAACTACATCGGGGGCCAGTTCGTTCCCCCCTCCAATGACGACTGGCTCAACGTGCTTGAGCCTGCCACTGGGTATCGCTTCGCCAGGGCCCCACTGTCCGGAGAAGATGACGTCGACTCCGCGGTAAAGGCCGCCATCTCGGCCAAGAGGGACTGGGGAGCGCTATCACTGGGGGAGCGTTCTTCCTGGCTCGACAGGATAGCAGACTGCCTAGAGTCCAAGTTCGAGGAGATAGCATCCCTCGAGAGCCGTGACACGGGGAAGCCGATCGCGCTGGCCCGCTCGGTAGACGCGAGTCGCTCGGTCGCGAACTTCCGATTCTTCGCAGAGCTTCTCCGCGAGCAGGAAGAGGAGGAGTTCGAGATGCCCGACGCGACGAACTACGTGGTGACCAAGCCAGTGGGAGTAGGGGCCCTGATAACCCCGTGGAACCTGCCTCTGTACCTGCTATCATGGAAGGTGGCCCCGGCGATAGGCATGGGAAACACAGTGGTGTGCAAGCCAAGCGAGCTTACCCCGATGACAGCGGACCTATTGATGAGAGTCGTCGACGAAGTCGGCCTGCCGGAAGGGGTGGTCAACCTGGTTCACGGGGACGGAGTTGGGGCGGGCGCCCCCCTGGTCGCCCATCCGGACGTTGACCTAGTCTCATTCACAGGGGGGACGTCCACCGGGGAGAAGGTGGCCCAGTCCGCAGCCCCCTCGTTCAAGAAAGTCAGCCTGGAACTGGGTGGAAAGAACGCCAGCATCGTATTCGCCGACTGCGACATGGGCCCCACCGTCGATGGCGTCGTGAGAGCCGCCTTCCTCAACCAGGGGCAAGTCTGCCTCTGTGGGTCCAGAATATTGGTTGAGAGGCCTGTTTTCGAGGATTTCAAGGCCATGTTCGTGGACTCGGTGGAGCGAATGGAGATCGGTGACCCATCTGACGAGGCGACAGAGCTAGGAGCTCTGATTTCAAGGGATCACCTCGAGAAGGTCCAGGGCTACGTGGACCTTGCGAAGAACGAGGGAGGTACCGCCCTCACGGGAGGGGAGCCCTGCCTACCCTCTGAGTTCGAGCATGGAAACTGGATGGCCCCGACTGTGATAGAGGGGCTCTCCCACCAGTCACGCTGCGCCACGGAGGAGATCTTCGGGCCCGTAGTCACGCTGCACGTCTTCGACAGCGAGGAGGAGGCGATAGAGATGGCCAACGCGACCCGCTACGGTCTTGCAGGAAGTGTATGGACGAGCGACCTCGAGAGGGGTAAGCGGGTATCCAGCTCTATGGAGACGGGCATGGTCTGGGTGAACACATGGCTGCACAGGGACCTGAGGGTTCCGTTCGGCGGGGTGAAGGACAGCGGCTTAGGTCGCGAGGGCGGTAGATGGAGCCTGGGTTTCTTCTCGGAGCCCATGAACATCTGTGTAAAGCACGACTGATGCAGCAAGAGTGAAAGTCCCCGCTTGCCGGTCCAGCAAGGATGCCCCCAGCGGGAATAGTTGGACTAGGCTCCTTCGTGCCCCCCGGCGTAATGACGAACGACGACTGGGCTGGGCTGGTCGAGACCAGCGACGAGTGGATAACCACGAAGACTGGCATCAAGGAGAGGAGGATAGCCGACCCGGAGACGTGCACCAGCGACCTCGCGGCGAGGGCCTGCGAGCAGGCTTTGGAGGAGGCGGGGATGAAGCCGGGGGACATCGACATGCTGATCCTGGCTACAAGCAGCCCTGACGTGCCCCTGTCCTCGACCGCTGGGATCACCCAGCACAAGCTCGGCTGCGACAAGGCAGCGGCATTCGACATCAACGCGGTATGCGCTGGATGGGTCCACGCCCTGGACGTAGGCTCCCGCTTCGTGGGCACTCCCGGGTACGACAACGTACTCGTAGTGGGCGCCGAGGTGTACAGCAGAATCCTGAACTGGGAGGACAGAACCACCTGCGTCCTATTCGGGGACGGTGCCGGAGCGGCGGTGCTATCAGAGGTCGGTGATGGAAGGGGGGTCATCGGAAGTTGGATGATGTCAGACGGAGGAGGATCCGGGGTGATAGAGATCCCCGCTGGAGGGGTCCGCACCCCGATCCCCTCAGATGGTTTCGAGGAAGGTGACCAGTACTTCCAGATGGACGGGAGAGCAGTTTGGGACTTCGCCATCGAGGCCTTCCCCCAAGCGGTGAGGGGCGTACTGGAGAGGGCGGGAAGGGACCTATCCGAGGTCGACCTGATAATCCCCCACCAGGCGAACCTACGCATAGTGGAAGCTGGTATGGAGAACCTTGGTCTGCCAATGGACAAGACTTTCACCAACCTGGAGAACTACGGGAACACGGCTGGAGCGAGCGTTCCTATAGCGCTCAGGGAGGCCTTGGACAGAGGACTGGTAGACGATGGTGCCCTAATCGTCACGGCAGCGTTCGGAGGGGGCCTGGCCTGGGGCGCGAACGCCATGGTCTGGTGATTCCGCAACAAAGACGAAATCGTCCGGCCCCTACTGGGAGGCATGCAGAACCCGCAGGAGCCAGGGGAGTCGGATTTCGGGAAGTTCGTCTACCCTTCGGCGAGCCCGTTCGAGATACACCACATCCTGTGCAAGCTTGACGAGGCCGCTGAGCACCCAGTCTTCGGATCGCTCCTAGTCCCTGAGAACCGCCCGGACGGTCCGATGCCATGCGTGGTCGCGGAGCACGGCAGCCTGAACTGGCGAGGCCACCACCACGAGCACTTCGTGAGGTGGCTGGACGCTGGGATCTGCGTCTTCAGGGTCCACTCCTTCGACTCCAGGCTGGTGTACTCCATTGTGGAGGACCAGATGCAAGTCACTCACGCCATGATGCTGGCTGACTGCTACCAGGCCCTCAGGATGCTTTCCTCCCACCCTGCGATAGACCAAGACAGGATCGCCCTCGCGGGCTGGAGCCTGGGCGGCACGGTGGCCTTGTACGGGGCATGGGAGCCCGTAGCAGAGTCCCTGGCACCGGACGGCGAGCGATTCGCTGCACACCTATGCTTCTACCCGGCAGCACACATGAGAACCGAGGTCCAGAACTGGTCCGAGAGCCCGATACTGGCCCTCCATGGGAGCGCCGACGACTGGGTCCCGCTCAAGCTCCTCGAGGGACTGGTGGAGGACATCACCCCTCACGGAGCCAACATCAGGGTCCACGTTTACGACGGTGCCCCCCACTCTTTCGACTCCATAGAGCCGCTCGACTTCGAGCCCAAGGCGATCAGGCTGGACGACCACAGGACCGTGACCATTGGTTCTGACGGCAACATGTGGGGGGAGATAGAGCCAGGAGTGGAGATGCCCCTGAACGAGCCCGAGGACAGGTTCGCGGCCTTCCAAGCCATCGGCAACCTAGGAGTTCACAAAGGGGTCGACTGGGTTGCTAGGAAGCACTCCCTTGAGTTCGCCAGGGAGTTCCTGGAGGAGTCCCTCCTTGGGGGCTAGCAGCGGCAATTCCCCCTGCCAGACCGAGGTAGGCTTTTATCCGGCCGAATTGGCGACCGTCCGATGAGAGCCAACTCAGTATTACTTGTAATACTGATTCTTTCCTCCGTCCAGTACTCATTTGTCCAAGAGTCTGTAGCCTACAGAAATGGGTCAGATATTCGGGCTACCTCCGGCATCGGATGCTCCAACCAGACCCACTCCGGAGGGGCATTCTTCGCAGATGGCTCGGGAGGAAACGACTCCTGGGCCGGGACCACGGATTGCCCGACTGCCACCATCCAAGCAGCAGTAGACCTGGCATCAGAGGGCAGCACGATAATCGTCAGAGAGGGAGAGTATCACGAGACGGTGAGCCTAGACGAGGAGAACATGACTCTGAGGGCCGCGGAAGGGGACAGGGTCATCCTCGACGGGAGCGAGAGCGTGACCGAAGACCTAGGCGGGACCTGGGTCGTGCACGACTCGTCCCCCGCCGAAGGCACGATCTGGAAGGCAGACCTGTCCAAGGACGCATGGCAGCTGTTCGTGAACTACGAGGAGGAGATGCCAGCGAGGTGGCCTAACGCCAACTTCTCCGACGGGACGGCCCTGAACGACGAAGAGTACTGGGCCCACGGAAGCGTTGACGTAGGGGACTACGAGTCCAACGAATCCGCCACCTGCGACGAGGGTATGGCGAAGTACCAGAGCGGGAGCAAGTACTACTGCCTCAACTACCTGAATGGCGAGCTGGAGGACGACAACTCGAGCTACGCAGGGCACAGCGGCCTCATCGAAAGCGGGGTGAACGCCACGGGGGCCATAGCCGTACTGAACATCGGTTCGTTCAGGACGTGGAGCAGGAACGTGACGTCCCACAACATGAGCAACGGCTCGTTCACCTTCGACGAGGTGCCGAGCAGCGAGTGGAAGTACAAGCACCACATGTACTTCCTGACGCAGAAGCTGGAACTCCTAGACGGCCCGGGAGAGTGGTTCTTCGACCACGAGTCAGCGTCCAACACGGTATACTACATGCCCAGGGACGGCAAGGACCCCAACGAACTGAACATCAGGATGAAGACCCAGGCATACGCGATACTGTGCGCTGACGACGACGGTGTGGTCGTGGATGGGTTCGACTACTTCGCAACGACGTTCAGCCTGGACGACTGCGACGGGGCCGAGATCAGGAACTCGACCCTCCTCTACCCCAGCACCTCGAAGCGCTCGCTGGGGCACGCCGGCGAGGACATGGACAACCGATACGTGTCGAGGGTCGACGACTGCATAGGCTGCCTGATCGACAGCTGCGACTTCCTCTACACCGACGGGGCGGCCTTCGAGGCCCACGGGGGTGCGTCCAGCTCCCAGAACAACACCATCAACAACTCCTACTTCTACCACATCGACTGGTCGGGCTCCGACCAGAAGAGCCTGATGACGACCATAATGATGGACGGCACGACCAACCGGTTCACCAACAACACGATGCACAAGACGGGGACCTCCGCGACGATAAGGATAGGAAATGCTCCCCAGATCATGTTCAACGAGATCTACGACACCGCATACATCCAATCGGACGGGACCGTCGTGCAGATGATGCAGGCCGAGCAGTCCGGCGCGACTGTGGCGTACAACTGGATCCACGACGTCCCCAAGTACGGGATAAGGATGGACGGACCGTTCGGGGGTACGAACTCGGGAAGGAACGCGAGCGTCCACCACAACGTGCTTTGGAACGCGAACGGTGCCATAGTCGCGAAGGGCGACTACCACAACGTCAGCAACAACACTGTCCTCCTGGGGTCGGAGGGCGACAGGAACCACATTATCGTCCTGTACGACTCGACGGGAGGTAACGAGAACTCTACGATCATGTCCAACGTCGCCGACTCCATAAGCGGGCACAGGACCAACTCAAACGAGTCCCACCCCATTCCGATAAACAACACGACGATAGTTAACAACTGGAATGGCTACGACGCCCAGAACGCCAACGAGAGCGTCTCTGGGATGCTAGTCTCGGCCAACACGAGCGACTTCAGGCCCGTGTTCGGGTCGGAGATAGACCAGATGGGGGCAGGTGCATACTCGAGCACCCAGAACGCGACCGTCCCGTCCGACCCGTCCGCCTTCGACCCTTCTACCTACTACTGGCTGCCGGGCATCAAGAGGAACTTCTCGAGCCCGTACGAGCAGTCCAGCGTCGACCTACCATGCCCATCTGGCCAGTTCCGGTCCGCCGCAGGGAGCTCCTGCGAGGCATCCCCTGTGGGGCATCACGTCTCCCTCTGGGGGTCCGACTCGCCGACAGAGTGCACGGCTGGAACCTGGCAGGACCAGACCGGGCAGTCCAGCTGCATGGAGGCCGATGCGGGAAACTACGTCGAGACCAACGGCTCGACATCCCAGGAACCATGCGCGACTGGGAGCTGGCAAGACCAGACAGGGCAGTCCAGCTGCATGAACGCGAGCGTCGGGCACTACGTGGACGTGAACGGATCGGCCGCGCAGATGCCATGCGGATTGGGTACCTGGAACAACATGACCGGGCAGGCCTCCTGCACCAACGCCAGCGCTGGCCACTACGTGGATTCGAACGGGTCGACCAATCAGACGCCTTGCGGGCTGGGAACCTGGACGAACCTGACAGGGCAGGCCTCCTGCACCAACGCCAGCGCTGGCCACTACGTGGATTCGAACGGTTCGACCAATCAGACGCCTTGCGGGCTGGGAACCTGGACGAACCTGACAGGGCAGGCCTCCTGCACCAACGCCAGTGCGGGGCACTATGTAGGCACCAACGGATCGACAGCCCAGTTCCCCTGCACTGTCGGAACATGGAACAACATGACCGGGCAGGCCTCCTGCACCAACGCCAGCGCTGGCCACTACGTGGACACGAACGGTTCCACGGCCCAGAACCCTTGCGATGCTGGGACTTTCAACCCAAGCAACGGATCCAACTCCTCCGCAGACTGCGTGGACGTACCAGCTGGTAACTACTCCGCCCCGGGTTCAGCAACCCCCACACCCTGTTCGATCGGTACGTGGCAGAACCAGACCGGGCAGCCCAGCTGCATGAACGCGAGCGTCGGGCACTACGTGGACGTGAACGGATCGGCCGCGCAGATGCCATGCGGATTGGGTACCTGGAACAACATGACCGGGCAGGCCTCCTGCACCAACGCCAGCGCTGGCCACTACGTGGATTCGAACGGGTCGACCAATCAGACGCCTTGCGGGTGGGGAACCT
>Ga0310344_10003382_pt1 | contig 11879 bp, 8 predicted proteins | sample HC15DNA20200_MG_FD_203801 | JGI IMG/M metagenome (GOLD analysis project Ga0310344, IMG submission 203801) | Marine microbial communities from station ALOHA, North Pacific Subtropical Gyre - HC15-DNA-20-200_MG | ecosystem: Environmental > Aquatic > Marine > Oceanic | place: Pacific Ocean: North... | reverse complement strand
GATTTTTGTTTTAATAGTTACTTTTTCAGTTGATTCTTTTTCTTATTTTATAGGATCATTAATAGGTAAAAAAAGAGACAATTTTTTATCTTTAATAAGTCCTAATAAAACTATAGAAGGTACTTTAGGGGGATTTTTTGTAGGATTTTTATTTTCAATACTCTTGAGTAGAATTTTGGATATTAATGGTGATTGGGGTTCTTTATTTATTATTTCTTTCTTGGTACCATTTTTCGCTGTAATAGGAGATTTTTTACAATCAGCATTAAAAAGATATTTTGGAGTGAAAGATTCAGGAGAGTCATTGCCAGGTCATGGAGGTTTTTTGGATAGGATTGATTCTTTAGGATTATCTGTTGCTTCATATTATTGGATATTGGTATTTATATAGTGAGTAAAAAAATTGTAATTTTAGGTTCTACTGGATCAGTAGGCACACAATGCCTTGAAATAATTAGGAAATTCCCTGATGATTTTTCTGTTTTAGGATTATCAGCAGGAAAAAATTTCAAATTATTAAAAGAACAAATTCAAGAGTTCACACCTGAATATTTTTTTATTGACAATTATGAGCAAAAGATTGAAGAATCAAAAAAAATTAGTCTTGAAGAGATGGCTTCCTTGGAAGATGCTGATTTAGTGGTTATGGCATTGTCAGGATCTATAGGTTTGCTTCCTATGTATGAAGCAGTAAATTCTGGAAAAAATATCATTTTAGCTAATAAAGAATCTATTGTAATGGCAGGAAAATTACTTGTTGATAAAGCAAAATTAACTGGAGCTACAATTTTACCTGTAGACTCTGAACCATCTGCTATTTGGCAATGTATGTTGGGAGAAGGAAAAAATATTTCTAAATTAATCTTGACAGCTTCTGGAGGTTCGTTAAGAAATTATTCTGTTGATGAATTAAAAAATATATCCCCTGAATTAGTTTTACAACATCCTACATGGAATATGGGTGCTAAAATTACAATTGATTCTGCTACTTTATTGAATAAAGCATTTGAAGTCGTAGAAGCAAGTAACTTATTTTCGATTCCTTTAAATAATATTGATGTTTTGATCCATCCTGAAAGTATAGTTCATTCTTTAGTTGAGTTTATAGATGGAAATTTGAAAGCATTATTAAGTATACCTGATATGAGATTTCCAATTCAATATGCTATGTTTTTTCCTGAAAGGAAGGCTAATATTGAATTACCAGAATGTAATTTAGCAGAAGTTGGATCATTGAATTTTAGTCCAGTAATTTCAGGAAAATATCCTCTTTTTGATATGGCTATGTCAATTGCACATAATAATAATTCACTTATGTCAGTCTTAGTAGGAGCTGATGAAGCTGTAGTGGATCTCTTTATTAATGGTAAAATAGAATTTTTAGATATGAATTATTTAATAGAAGAAACTATTCAATCCCATAAATCTATAGAAAACCCTTCTTTAGAAGATATAAAAATAGCTTCAGAGTGGGGTTTTAAAAATGTCCATCAGTTAATTGATATTTAACATGAATTCTTTTTTTATAAGTGTTATTACATTTCTAGCTTTGTTGTTTCCATTAGTAGTGGTACATGAATTGGGTCACTTTTTTACTGCTAAGCTAATGAAAGTTAAGGTTTTAGAATTTGGTTTTGGTTTTCCTCCAAAGTTATATTCACTTTGGACTGGTAAAACTAAGGTTTTTATTGATGAAAACACAAATTTTCAAGATGAAAAAACTTTACTGCTATCAAAAAACACAATAGTTGAAATAAGTTTCAAAAGAATGTCTAAAGATATCTATGCTAGGAAAATCAATTATCAAAAAGCATTAAAAGATTCTAAAAAAAATCAAGATCAAGACAAATTATTAACTGGTAAAATAGCACATTTTGAAAATGATCATATTATACTCAGAGACATGCAATGGTCATTTAATCTTTTACCATTGGGTGGATTTGTAAGATTATTTGGAGAACAAGATAATGATGATCCAGAATCATTCTCAGCGAAAAATCCATTTTCTAGATTATTAATATTATTTTCAGGGGCATTTATTAATGCAATTTTTCCAATAATTTTATTGTTTTTTTTATTTTTATACCCTCATGATGTGGTGCAAAGTGATTTGATAGTAAAAACAGTTATGCCTAATTCGCCTGCTGAAAAATCTGGATTATCATCTGGAGATAAAATTGTTTCCATAAATGGGAAAGTTATTACATCAATTAATGATCTTCATCAAGAGTTAACTTCGAATCTTGGTGAAGATACTATTTGGGAACTGAAAAAAGGTATTCCAGATCCTTTTGCTAAATTAAATGAACCACAATATCAATATAAAGAGTCTTCAAGTGTTAATTTAATTCCTAGATGGAATCCTCCATCTTTAAAAGTAGTTCAAAGTTCCTCTGGACCTAATGAAATATCAATAAGTAAAGCTAGATTATATGATCCATACGTAGGAACATTTGATCAATTTGAAGTAGTTGAAACAATAATCAAAGATGATCAAATAAAATTCGAGAGTATCAAAGAAAATTATCCACAAATTTCGATAGGTGATAAGTTAAAAATTGTTAACAAAGTTAATATTAGCAAAAATGAAATCTCTCTTGAACAAGCTAGAGCTTTGAATCCTTTATCTGGAACTCATGATACTTTTACTGAAGGAGCTGTTGGCATAATAGTCTCAATAACTAATGATAGATTAGTTCAGAATGAGATAAATTTATTATCTTCATTTAAAAGATCGGTTGATTATTTATGGCAGACTCTTTTAATAAGCAAGAATGCGTTTTGGGGATATTTCTCAGGCAGTACTCATCCTCAATTTCAAGGTCCATTAACTGTAGGTCCTATTGGAATAGGACAAATTACTGGAACTATAGCAACAGCGAATGTGAGTATTTCTGATAAATTAATTACTTTTGTTAATCTTGCTAGTATTTTAAGTCTTAGCTTAGCAATTATAAATATTCTTCCAATTCCAGCGCTTGATGGAGGAAGAATTTTATTTGTATTTATAGAAATTTTGAGAAACGGAAAAAAAATTTCACCTCAGAAAGAAGGAATGGTTCATGCTGCAGGATTTGTGTTTCTTATTTCTTTAGCATTATTTATTTCCTTCTTTGATGTTGCTAGGATATTTGATGGAGGTTCTATTTTTGATTGAATATAATCATGTATAGGATAAAAAATGAGAAATAAAACATTATCTGTAAAAATAGGAAATTTAACGATAGGAGATCTTAACCCTATTGTGGTGCAATCAATGACTGATACAGACACTACAGATGTAGAAGCCACTGTTTCTCAGATTGAACATTTGGTGCTGGCTGGTAGTGAGATGGTTAGGATTACTGTAAATAACGATCTTGCTGCAAAATCTGTTTTTGATATCAAGAAAAAATTAATTGATAGAGGAATAAATATTCCTATAATAGGAGATTTTCATTTTATTGGACATAGGTTACTAACTAAATACTCTGATTGCGCAGAATCACTAGATAAATTTCGTATTAATCCTGGAAATGTAGGAAGAGGATCTAGACGTGATTTAAATTTTGAAACCTTTATTAAAGTTGCAAGAGATTTAGATAAGCCAATAAGAATTGGTGTTAATTCGGGAAGCCTAGACCCTGAATTAATGCAATTGAAGATGGATGAAAATGCAAGATTATCTGAACCCCGTGATTCTGAGTTAGTGGAAAGAGAAGCTTTAGTAGATAGTGCTCTTCTTAGTGCTGATCGTGCATTAAGTATAGGGCTGCCTGAAAATAATATAGTTTTATCATGTAAAGTTTCACGTATCTCTCAAATGGTTGAATCATATAAAATACTTTCATCTTCATGTGATTTCCCCTTACATCTAGGATTAACAGAAGCTGGAATGGGCTCTAGAGGGTCTACCTCAACTTCAATAGCATTAGGATTATTATTATCTCAAGGTATTGGCGATACTATAAGGGCTAGTTTAACACCAGAACCTAAAGGAGATAGAGCTAAGGAAGTGAAATTATGTCAAGAAATATTACAATCTTTAGATTTAAGAAGTTTTAGGCCATCAGTCACATCTTGCCCAGGATGTGGTCGAACTACTTCATCTTTTTTTAGAGAATTAAGTGAAGAAATAGAAATATATTTAGAAAAATATTCTAAAATTTGGAATGTCGAATATCCTGGTTCCTCAGAATTGAAAGTTGCTGTTATGGGTTGTGTAGTTAACGGGCCAGGTGAATCAAAATATGCAGATATAGGGATTTCTTTACCTGGTTCAGGAGAGTCACCTAAAGCACCAGTATTTATTGATGGTGAAAGAGAGATGTTTCTAGAAGGACCAAATATTGCAAAAGATTTTATTGATTTAGTAAATAATTATGTTCAAAAAAGATGGGGGAAGAAAGTTAAAACTTAATTTTAGATATGCGTTTAAGTAAATATTTTTGGAAAACTCTCAGAGAAATATCTTCAGATGCAGAAATGGAAAGCCATAAACTGTTACTAAAAGCTGGTTTTATTCAGCAGGTTACATCTGGAATATTTAATTATACTCCTATTGGTTGGAAGGCTATCTCTAAGATAAAAGAAGTTATTTTTCAGGAGATGAATTTAGCTGGTGCCTTTGAAGTAAATTTGCCTGTTAATCAGCCTATAGATTTATGGGAAAAAAGTGGAAGATCTAAAACTTTTGTTCCTCCTCTTGCTTCATTTGAGGATCGAAGAGGTAATGAAATGGTTATTGCTCCTACTCACGAAGAAACAGCAACTTTTTTAGCTGCTTCATATTTAGATAGTTACAGGGATCTTCCATTTATTATTTATCATATTCAGACTAAGTTTAGAGATGAAACTAGGCCTAGAGCAGGATTATTGAGAGTAAGAGAATTTGAAATGAAAGATGCTTATAGTTTTGATAAAGATGAAGAAGGTTTGGATGATAGTTATAGAACTATGATAAAGACTTATGAAAATATTTTTAGAAGATGTGGATTAGATGTTATTAAAGTTGAAGCAGATAGTGGTCCTATAGGAGGAAAGGATTCCTCTGAATTTATTTCCATTGCTTCTAGTGGAGAAGATACGATATTTTCTTGTGATTCATGTGATTATGCTGCAAATTCAGAAAAAGCAGAATTTTTTAAATTAGATGCTGACAAATTATCTGGAAATGAAGATATTAAAGATATTGAAACGCCAAATATTACAACTATTAAAGGGTTATCAAAATTCTTAAATTTAAGTAAAGATAAAATTATTAAAACGGTAGTTTATAAATTCAGTAAAGGTCTAATTTCCGTATCTATTAGAGGAGATTTAGATATTAATGAAACAAAACTTAGAAATTATTTGAATGAAGACCCTAAACCAGCAACTAAAAAAGATTTAGAAAATCATGGTCTTATAGAAGGGTATCTCTCAGCAAGAAATATCAAAATTTCTAGTATTTTAGATGATTCTATTGATATTGATTCATCGTATGTGACAGGGTCGAATAAGGAAAACTATCATTTAAAAAATGTTATTCCTAAAAGAGATTTGAATTATGATGAAATTATTGATGTTTCTTTGGCTCAAAAAGGATTTAATTGTATAAGATGCAAAGGTTTTTTAAATGAGAAAAGAGGCATTGAGGTAGGTCATGTATTCAAATTAGGCACAGGCTATAGTGAAAAATTAGGTGCTTATTTTATAGATCAAAAAGGTAATTCTCTGCCTTCTGTAATGGGTTGTTATGGTATAGGTGTAGGAAGATTATTAGCTGCAGTTATTGAAGCAAGACATGATAAAAAAGGTATAATTTTCCCTAAAACAATTGCACCTTTTCAAATTTATTTAATAAATCTAAACAATGAATCTCAAGAAGTCTTGGATAAATCGAATTATTTGTATGAAAATCTTAAAAAGCTTAATTATGATGTTTTATTTGATGATCGTAATGAAACTCCAGGAGTTAAGTTAAATGATTCTGATTTACTTGGAATTCCTCTGAGATTATTAGTTAGTAAAAGAACTTTGAGTGAACAGTCTGTAGAATTTAAACCTAGAGATGCTGAACAATCCAAATTAATTAGTATTGAAGAGATTTTTCAAGAAGTTGATAGATTCTATAACTCGATTGATACTTAACCTCGAAAATGTTAGAATAAACCAAGTATAATCTGGAATAAGTAAAGGGAGAAGTGGGCAGTGCCCACTTTTTTTCTTGTCTACAATTTGGAAAAGGATTAATTATGAAAAATGAAATGTTATTAGCTGTTACGCAATTAGCAGCAGAGAGGAATTTATCTCATTCTGTAGTTGTGTCTGCAATAAAATCTGCACTTGAAAATGCATATAAAAGAGATGAACTTGCGAAAGGTCAAGATGTGAAAGTGGATTTAAATCCCACCACAGGAGAAACTGTTGTAAGAACTGTTAGAAGAGTAGTAGAAGTTATAGAAAACATTGATGAAGAAATTGCACTTTCTGAGGCTCAAAAACAGTTTAAAGAAGTGAAAGTTGGAGATGAAATCACAACTGGTTTTATAGAACACAATCCAGGAAGAATTGCTGCTCAGACTGCAAAACAAATTGTTATTCAAAAATTAAGAGAAGCGGAAAGAGAATTAGTTCTAAAGGAATTTTCTGATAAAACTGGACAAATTTTAAATGGCACAATTCAACGTGTAGACCCTAAACATGTTGTAATATCTTTAGGTAAAGGTGAAGGTATTATGCCAATAACTGAACAGATTAATGGTGAAAGATATAGAGTAGGTCAACAATTAAAATTTTTAGTTCAAAGAGTTGAAAATTCTGTTAGAGGTCCTGAAATTATATTGTCTAGAAATGATCCAGGGTTATTAAGAGAATTGTTTAAAACAGAAGTTCCAGAAATTTTTAATGGTGTTATTGAAATTAAAGCTTTATCTAGAGAAGCTGGCTCCAGAAGTAAAATTGCAGTTTTTTCTAACCAAGAGGGTGTTGATGCAGTAGGGGCATGTGTAGGTTTAAGAGGTCTTAGAATTCAGAATGTTGTAAATGAACTTTTGGGAGAGAAAATTGATGTGGTTGAATGGAATGAAGATGATGCTGAATTCATCAAAAAATCTCTAAGCCCTGCTGAAGTTCAAAAAGTTGTTTTAAATGAAATAACTGGGTCTTCTTTAGTAATAGTCCCTGAAGATCAATTGTCATTAGCAATTGGAAAAGATGGTCAAAACGTGAGATTAGCAGCAAAATTAACTGAATGGAAATTAGATATTCAACATCAGGGTAGTATTTCTTCTGATCAAGATTTTGTTGAGTTAAAACTTGAAAACTCAACATCTGTTTCTGATCTTGGTTTTGCATCTAGGACTGAAAAATTAATAGTTGCAGAAGGTATAAAGACATTAGGTGATTTAGCATTGAAAAGAGAATCTTTATTAGATGTTAAAGGTTTGGGTCCTAAATCTCTTGAAGAAGTGAATTCTGTTCTAAAATCTTTTAAAGGTACTCCCGAAAAAATTAAAGTTGATACTAAAAAGGATGAAAAGCCAAATCAAAATGTTCAAGATACTGTTTTGGAAGAAGAAACAGAAAATATCAAAGAAGAATCAATTGATGAATTGAATCCAGAAGATGAAATATTAGAATTAGAAAATTTAGAGAAATCTCAAGAGAAAATTTCAGAAAATAAAATTGATACTGTACAAGAGACTGTACCTCAAGATGATATTTGGAATATTGGGAAAATTTCTAGAAGAAAATCTTCTGATAGTTCTCAAACATTAAGATTTGCTGAAGATATTGAGGGGATTCGAAGTTCTAATGAATCCTCTACTAAGAAAGGTAAGAAAGAAAGAACTAAAGCAAAGAATCGTAAAGGTAATTCTAATAAATCAAGATAATAAATAATATTTTTTTCTATAAATGGTTAATGAAAAAATTGAAAAAATAGAAAGCACTGCTCAAGCAGTTAATTTGCCTCCAGTGATTACGGTAGGAGATTTATCTCAAATAATTGATATAAGCCCCTCTGAAATCATTAAGGAATTAATGAGAAGAGGAGTCATGGCAAATATTAATGAAACTATTAATTTTGAAATGGCAGCTATAATATCAACTACTTTTGGTGTTCCGGTTTTAAAACCCAAGGACAATCAGTCAGATTCAATTGCAAAGCCAACTCTTTCTGATTCTGAGGTTGTGGTAAGGCCTCCAATTGTAACTATATTGGGTCATGTTGATCATGGTAAAACTACTCTTTTAGACTCAATTAGGGGAACTAAAGTCGTAGACTCAGAGCACGGAGGTATTACTCAAGGAATTGGAGCTTATCAAGTAAGTCATAATAATAATTTGATTACTTTTATTGATACTCCAGGACATGAAGCTTTTACGAATATGAGGGCTAGAGGCGCACAGGTAACTGATATTGCTGTATTAGTAGTAGCTGCGGATGATGGTGTAATGCCACAGACAGTTGAAGCAATAAATCATATTAAAGCTGCAGATGTACCAATGATTATTGCTATTAATAAAGTAGATGTTCCTGGTGTTGATATCAATAGATTAAAAGGACAATTAGTTGAACATGAAGTGATTCCAGAAGAATTAGGTGGAGATATTTTATGCGTAAATGTTTCTGCTATTAAAAAAGAAGGAATAAATGATCTTCTTGAATCTATTTCTTTAGTTGCTGAAATTTCGGAATTAAAGTCTAATCCTAATGATTTGGGTGTTGGAGTAATTTTAGAAGGACAAACAGACAAGTTGAAAGGTAATTTAGCTACAATTTTAGTTCAAAATGGGAAAGTTTTTCTAGGTAATTATTTGGTAGCAGGAGGTTCTTCTGGGAGAATAAAATCTATGATTGATGGATTTGGAAATCCTGTAGAATTCATTGAACCAGGAGCTCCAGCACAAATTTTAGGTATTAATCCAGCTCCTAAACCCGGAGATATTTTCAAGGTTTTTGAGAAAGAGAAAGACTCAAAACAACTTCTTGGAAAGAAGAAGAAAAATCAACCTTTAAACAGTAATAATTTCCTTTCATCAAATATGAATTCAGATTCCTCTGAAACTTTTAATTTAATTGTTAAAACAGGCTCTCAAGGTACTATGGAGCCAGTAAAAAAAGTTTTAGAAAACATGGCTATTGATAAAAAAAATATCAAAATTATACATTCCGATATTGGTTCAGTTAATGAATCAGACATTATGCTTGCAACTGCTTCTTTTTCTACTGTTGTTGCATTTCAATCTGATGTAGAACCTGGAGCATTGAAACAAGCTCAAGCAAATAATATTCTAGTAAAAAGATATGATATTGTTTATGAAATGATTGAAGAAATCGAAGAAATTGTATCAAAACTGGGAGAAGATATTGTTGTAGAAAGCAAGTTAGGAGAAGCTACAATTTTAGAAGTTTTTGAAATAGATAAAAAAGGAAAAGCTGCAGGGTTTAGAGTAAATTCTGGTGTGATAAGAAGAAATGGATATATGAAAATTCTTAGAGATGATAAAGAATTATTTAATGGACAAGTTGGTTCCTTAAGACATTTCAAAGAAAATGTTAGAGAAATTAGAAATGGAATGGAAGGCGGAGTGACTCTAGAAAACTTTAAAGACTTTCAAGAAAATGATGTTATCTATTGCTACGAGTTAAAAAGATCTTAAATTTTATTGGATAATTATGACTAATAGAAGACTTGAAAAAGTGAATGTAAATATTCAACGTATTTTAGGATCTTTAATCAACATTAAAAATCAAGGAGAAGAGTTATCTCCAATAGTTTCTGTCACACAAGTAAAGATAAGTCCTGATTTTGCTATAGCAAAAATATTTGTTTCTATAATGGGAGACGAAAATTCTGTAAAACTGAGTTTAGAGTCTTTAAAAAATAATTCTAAGGTTCTTAGGAAGGAATTGTCAGAGAAAATTTATTTGAAAAAAGTGCCTAAATTAATTTTTGTTATTGATGATACTTTAGATAAAGTAGAAAAAATGAATAAATTGTTTGAAAACTTAGAAATTTCTCAAAAATAATTTTTTTAATCCCTGATAATGTCTATAAAAAGAAATTTCCATGGTTTTATAAATTTAAACAAAGAATCAGGCCCCACATCTTCTTTTGTAGTTTCATCTATAAAAAAAATGATTCAACCTAAGTTAAAAGTTGGACATTGTGGAACTTTAGATCCTCTTGCTTCTGGTGTACTACCTATTTGTATCGGGCGAGCAACAAGACTAAGTGAATTTCTTCTTTTAGAAAATAAAGGTTATAAAGTTAGAGGAAAATTTGGATTTTCAACTGACACTTATGATTCAACAGGTAAAACAATTGATCATTCAAATAAAAATGTAAAAAGAGATGAATTGGAAAAAGCATTAGAAAGTTTTAAAGGAGAAATAAATCAAAGACCTCCCTTGTTTAGTGCTCTTAAATTTAAAGGTGAACGTCTTTATAATATTGCGAGAAAAGGAGGGAATTATATTCCTCCAAAAAGAAAAGTAAAAGTTCTTGACATAAGTCTTATTAAATTTGAATTTCCAATGTATGAGTTAGATATTTTAGTTTCTAGTGGTTTTTATGCTAGATCTTTAATACATAACTTAGGTGAAAATTTGGATTGTCCATCTCATATGATAGGCTTAGAAAGAACTTCAGTTGGAGAATTTCATTTAAGTAAAGCTATAAAATTAAATCAATTAAGTGATTTAATGAAAAAAGAAAAATTGGAATCTCATATATTTTCTCTTGATTATGTTTTGAAAAATATTCAAAGAATAGATATGAATTTAGATGAGTCTATGAAATTAAAAAATGGAATTAAAATTGATATTCAAGATTCTAATTTTTTTTATCAACCGTGTTCAGATAAATATTCTGATTTAATTAAAGCATATGATAGTCAGGGAAGATTTTTTGCTATCCTGAGAGTTTCTGAAGATGGAAAATTTCTAAAACCTGAAAAAGTTTTTCATGAAAACTAAAATCTTTTTAAATATTCAAATTTACTTAATGATTATTGTGTTTTTTGTTTGTCTAAGTTGTGAAACATCTGATGTTCAAAAAATAGGGGAATTACCTGCAGTTACAAATCATTTAGATCAATCTTCTATCGATCAAGGAGAATTATCTTTAGAAGAAATTATTCAACATGGAAAAGAACTTTTTGTGATTTCTTTTAATACCTTAGATGGTGCAGGTAGACCTGAGGCAACAGGTTCAAATAAAAAAAGACTAAGAAGAGAAAGTCCTCATAATTTTAATAGAATTTCAGGTCCAGATGCCAATGCTTGTTCTGGTTGTCATAATCTACCTAAGATTGGTGGAGGTGGTGATAATGCTGCAAATGTTTTTGGTCTTGTAACTGATGTGTCCTTTGCTACTCTGGAAGGAAATGTTGGAAGTCAAGAAAATGAGCCTAGTTTGATTGATGTTACTAATGAAAGAAATACTTTAGGAATGTTTGGTTCCGGTTTAGTAGAATTACTTGCAAGAGAAATATCTAGAGATTTACTTGAAATTGTTCAAAAAACCAAAAAAAATGCAAATGAATCACAAAAAGATGTTATTGAATCTCTATCTTCTAAAGGAATAGACTTTGGAACTATCAGAGTGACTGCTGATGGATTTTTGGATGTTTCAGGAGTTAATGGAGTTGATACAGACTTTATAGTCAAGCCTTTTATCCAGAAAGGAATAATAGTGTCACTAAGAGAATTTTCTAATACTGCATTGAATCATCACCATGGGATTCAATCTGATGAACTTTTCGGAGAAAATTCTGATTTTGACAAAGATGGTATAGTGAATGAATTAACCTCAGGAGATATAACTGCTTTAACAGTTTTTCAAGCAACTTTGCCATTACCAGAAAGAGTAATCCCAAAAGATGACTATTTAAAATCAGTTATTAATGAA
>Ga0310344_10003381_pt1 | contig 11881 bp, 10 predicted proteins | sample HC15DNA20200_MG_FD_203801 | JGI IMG/M metagenome (GOLD analysis project Ga0310344, IMG submission 203801) | Marine microbial communities from station ALOHA, North Pacific Subtropical Gyre - HC15-DNA-20-200_MG | ecosystem: Environmental > Aquatic > Marine > Oceanic | place: Pacific Ocean: North... | reverse complement strand
AACAATCATTACCAAAAATTTTAAAAGATAAAATAATGGATCCAATAGGGGCTAGTAATACGTGGGAATGGCACGGATATGAAGATTATTCTAATGTTCTTATAGATAATCAAAAAATCATGTCAGTGCCTGGTGGTGGCCACTGGGGTGGTGGCTTATGGGTAAATTCTTATGATTTAGCTAGATTTGGATTACTTATGCTAAATCAGGGTGTTTGGAAAGGTAAAACTATTGTTTCATCAAATTGGATCAATAAAATTTTACGTCCTAGTCTCATTAAACCAAACTATGGATACTTAATGAGAATTAATACCAATAATAGTATTTTTGGTAAATACGCTTCAAAAAAATCATTTATGGCTGCAGGGGCAGGGGGAAATGCAGTATTTGTAGATCCTAACAAAAAAATTATCATCGTTACTAGATGGTGTAAAAATCCTAAAGATTTAATTGAATTATTATTAAAACCAATCTATGGAGAGTAAACAACGTAAACCTCTTTCTCTTAAATCTGGTTCATTTGCTCTTTTCTTATCAACACTTTGGTCAGTTAATCCAGTAGCAACAAAAGCGGGATTATTGGATTGTGGTCCTTTAACGTATGGGTTTTTGAGATTTATATTAGGTGGAATAGTAAATCTTATATGGGCTATATCAACCAAAAAATCTTTTAAAATTAAAAGAAAAGAGTACATCCCTTTATTATTATTAGGTTTACTTTTTAGTGTCCAATTAGCGTTCTTAAATTTTGGTCAAGATCTAACTTCTGCTGGCCATGGTGTAATTATGATTTCTACTTTTCCATTATGGACATCTATATTTGCTCACATTTTTGTACAAAATGACAAACTCACAAAAATTAGATTCTCTGGAATTTTAATCGCTTATCTTGGTGTAATAATAGTTTTTTCAAAAGCTATCTTAGAGGAATCAAATTCAAATAATATTTTTATTGGTGATATTTTAATGATTACTTCTGCAATTTTATTAGGTTTAAGGCAAATTTATATTTCTCAACTAGGCCAAACTATTTCACTACATAAACTACTATTAGCTCAAAGTGTTTTTGGGATGATTTCGTTTGGATTTGGAGCTATTATTTTCCATAGTTCAGAAAGTTTTTTTCTTTCAAAACAATTAATTATTTCGCTTATATATACTGGAATTATAATTGCAGGTTTAGGATTTATTGGAAATTCATGGTTACTAAAAAATTATTTACCATCTAGGGTAACTATTCTTTCATTATCACAACCTATTTTCGGTGTTTTTTTTAGTTGGATTATTTTAGGCGAGAGTATAGGATTTGAATTATATTTTGGATCAATACTAGTATTTATTGGTTCATATTTAGCTCAAAATAATGGTAAAACAAAATAACGTATTTTTATAATTTAATTTGAGGAAAAAATGAAAATTACTGAAATAAAAACTTTCATTATGCAAGGAGGTAGAAGAAATTGGGTATTCTGTAAGGTTGAAACTGATGAGGGAATACATGGATGGGGAGAAGGAACTCTTGAAAGACATGAAGAGGCAGTTGTCTCAGGAATAAAAACCCTCGCAACTCGTTTAATTGATAGAGACCCTACTGAAATAGAAAAAAACTGGCAAATTATGTATCGACACGGTTTTTGGAGAGGTGGAGTCGTGATGGGCTCTGCAATGGCTGCCATAGATATAGCTCTTTGGGATTTAACAGGAAAGGTATATAACCAACCTATATATAAACTACTTGGTGGTAGTGTTCGAGATCGCGTGAGGACTTATACACATGCCTTTGACCTTAAAGAAGTCCAAGACGCTGTAGATCAAGAATTTACAGCATTTAAAACTGCTGGCTGGAACACTGAAAAATTACATTCTTTTGAAAAGGATATCGTTGACGATCTATATGAGAAAATCAAAAATTTCAGAAAAAATGTTGGTCCAGACATAGATATTATGATAGATAATCATGGAAGATCTAGACCTTCACTTGCAAATAAACAAATAAAGTCTTTAGAAGAATTTAATTTATTATTTTTTGAAGAACCAGTCCCGCCAGAAAATATAGAAGCTTTGCAACAAATTAGGGACGCTTCACATAATACTGATATTGCCACAGGTGAAAGATTATTTTTCAGATGGGGATATCGAGAATTATTGAACAGAAGATTAGTAGATATCATACAACCAGATATAGCCCATACTGGAGGTATTTCTGAAATAAGTAGAATTGCATCTATGGCTGAAATAGAATACATAAAATTTGCTCCACATAATCCTAATGGACCTATTGCAACTGCAGCATCTTTACATGTATGTGCAAATGTTCCAAATTTTCTAATTTTAGAAACCGCAAGAGATATGCCCTGGCATGATAAAGTACAAACAAACCCTTTAGAAATTAAAAACGGTTATTTCGAATTACCTAACTCTCCAGGCCTAGGTACAGATTTAGACGAAAATATTATTAAAGAAAGACCCTTTGATGTTACACAGGACAGATATGTAGGTTCTTGGAATGCTGAAGATAATTCTCCAAATGATGTTTAATGATAGATTCAAAACCTTTCTTAATTAAAATAGATAATATTATTACTGGTCTCAAGAACGAGAAGTCTGGTAAACATTATATTTTAATTGAAAAAGGAAAAATTAAAGAGATTGGAATTCTATCTGAATTAAGAAACAGTCTGATTAATATAAATTCATTTGAATATAATAATTCCACAGCTCTTCCTGGTTTAGTTGATGCTCATACACATATGATTGCTCCAGGTACCGGAAAAAGAGGAGATGATGTTGCAAAAGAAAAAGATGAATTTCTTTTGATTCGAGCAGTAAAAAACGCAAAATTAGCACTAGACTCTGGAGTAACTGCAGCCAGAGAAAATGGTGCTAAAAATAATATAGGTTTTTTACTCAAGGAAGCAATTAAAAATAAATTAACTGATGGACCTGAAATGATTGTATGTGGAAGGCCATTATCTATAACGGCAGGCCATATGGGATATCTTGGATCAGAAGCTGATGGTATTAATGAAATAAAAAAAGAAACAAGAAAATTAATTAAAGAAGGAGCAGATTTTCTAAAAATTTCAGCTACAGGAGGGTCCACTATCACTTCGAACCCTCTAAAACCTGCCTTTTCAGTAGAAGAACTTAAATCTATATCTGAAGAAGCAAAAAGATTCAATAAACTAACTGCTGCCCATTGTACATCTAATATAGGTATTGATTTTTCGCTTCAAGCAAAAATCGACATGATTATTCATTGTGTCTTCGATGACGAAAATGGAAATTACAAATACAGAGAAGATTTAGTAGAAAAAATTTTAAAAAATGAAACATGGATCAACCCTACTTTACAAATTAGCGTATACGGTTTAGAAAATATTAAAGAAAATTTATCAAATAAAAAAACGCTTTCCAAACAGGAAAAATCCCAAATTGATTCCACAAAAAAACAGTTAGAAAACCGATTTGAAACAGTATCAAAACTAATAACATCTGGTGCAAAAATAATGGCTGGCTCAGATTCTCCATGGGGATCGTACCCTCCTGGAAAATTTTATAAAGAAATTGAAGCACTAAATATAGCAGGAATGACAAATTACGAATCAATTCTAGCAGGCACAAAATATTCAGCTGAATCTATTGGTCTGAAAAATAAATCTGGTACTATTGAAGAAGGAAGAGATGCCGATATAGTTATCGTCAAAGGTAATCCATTGAAAAATATTTCATGTCTTTCAGATCCTATTCAAGTATATAAAAAAGGAATAAAACAAAAAAATGAACTATAAAGGATTTTTATTTGATCTCGATGATACTTTAATCGACAGAAAAAATGCTTACGAATATATGTATAGAATTTTCTATGATTCTCGCAAGGAAATTAACTCCTCTATGACATGGGAACATGCAAAAGAATTTTTTTGGAATTTATCTCCAAATGGTGCAGCTGATCAAAAAAAGTCAATAGAAGCTATTAATAAAAAATGGCCTTCAATTCCTAATGATCCCGTTGAACATAAAAGATTTTATTTTGAAACAATGATTCAAGGGCTAAATCCTTTACCAAATTCTTATGACTTGATAAAAAAAATGAACTCTTTAGATATTAAGTGGGGAATAGTTACTAATGGAGACCATTATCAATTTAAAAAAATCGAAAAAGTAGGATGGGAAAAATTAATACCATTTTTATTGGCTTCAGATATTTATGGGTCTAAAAAACCAGATCCAAAAATTTATCATGAAGCAGTTAGATTACTAGATATTGGAATTAATAAAGAGGATTATTCAGAAATTTTATTCATAGGTGATAATCCATATACAGATATCATGGGTGCATATAATGTAGGAATGAAAACTGCTTGGATTAAAATGGATAATAGAGATTATCCAAACGATGCTCCATACCCTGATCTCATAATTAATAACGTAGAAGAATTATCAGAATTATTTTAAATTACACTAAATTATGATAATTTATATCTTCTAAACCCTTCAGCATAATCACATCCAATTGTATCTCCTAAATCTTCCCTTCTTTTTGTCATCCATTTTGCGGCTTCATCAGGATCTTTTAATTGGCTTACATGACTTTGCAAAGCTTTTATAGCTTTGTTTAGATCTTCTTTTGTAATAGGATTTATATAATTCGAATTTTCTCCAAACATAATAACCCAAACTTCTTTAACTTTATGAGTATCATAACCTTCTGAAAGTAGTTCTGGAAAAGTTAAATGGTCTCTTGCAGAAGGAAAAACAGCAGATAATGCAGCTTCTCCAGCAGCAAAATGGTCAGGATGCCCTAAATAGTCTGACATAAGTAAATCTCGTTTAGGATTAGTTGTAATTAGAAGGTCTGGTTTCCATCTTCTAATCTCTCTCGAAATATCTCTTCTTAAATCTAAATTGGGTTCTAAATATCCATCAGGATGATTAAGAAAAATTACATCTTTTAATCCTAGAGCTTTTCCCGCATTAACCTGTTCTTTCCTTCTAATTTCAGATAATTTATAACCATTAATTGATCTATCTTCTGTACCTTTTGAACCATCAGTGCATACTACATACACTACTTCAGATCCTTCTCTAATTAATTGAGCAACAGAAGCCGAACAACCCCACTCTGCATCATCGGGATGAGCAAAAACTACCATTGCTTTTTTTATATTTTTTTCATTAGACATTATTTGTACATTTATATAAATTAAATCATTATTAAATTTTAAGACGATTTTGATTTAAAGAAACCCAATAAGATATCTTTTACATATTGATTACGATGAAAAATACCACCATGAGTTTCATTTAATACCGGTATAAATGTAGATGATTTCACTAAACCAGAAAATTGTTCTGTAGTTTTAAATAATGAATCTTTAATTCCACATAAAATTATAGTAGGTATCATATTATTAATAAGATCTTTTTCTACACCTTTCCAACTAAATAGCGCTTGGGTACTATTTGATAAAGCATTGATATTATTACTTGGCCTTTGAGGATTATAAAAACCTAATGCCCTCTCAAGAGTTCTTATCTTATTAGAATTTATAAATTCTAATCTTTTGATAAATTGTTCTCTATATTTATTTGGAGGATATCCATGCATAGATATTATTCCTATTTTTTCTAATTTGTCTTTGTGATTTGATAATAATTCATATCCTACTCTTCCACCCATAGAAAAACCTAAAAATGAAAATTTTCCCCAGCCAAAGTATTTGGCTAATTCAAGTACAAGTTTTGTTCTAGATTCTACAGTATATGAATCAATTGTATAAGGCTTAGATGAATTACCATGTCCTATTGCATCAAAAATTAAGCATGTAAAATCCTTGGATAAATTCTTTATCCAACCAGATTTTATCCAATCTTTTCCCCACATTGAAAATCCATGATGTAAAATTATTACAGGACCTTTGCCAGTAATTTCGTAGTAAATTTTTTTATTTTCATACTTAAAGAAAGGCATTTTGAAAAAATATATTAACTATACTATTAGTTATTAAATATACAGAAAAGAAAAGTTATGAGTAAACCTTTAGTCTCAATAATAATGGGAAGTAAATCTGATCTAGATACAATGCAACATGCAGCAGAAGTTTTAGAAGAATTAAATATTCCTTATGAAATGAAAATTATTTCTGCACATAGAACACCAAATCTTATGTTTGAATATGCAGAAAACGCAAATCAAAGAGGAATTAAGGTTATTATTGCAGGCGCTGGAGGAGCTGCTCATCTTCCAGGTATGACTGCTTCAAAGACAATATTACCTGTAATAGGTGTCCCTGTTAAAAGTTCTTCATTAAATGGAATTGACTCTCTTTTATCAATTGTTCAAATGCCGAAAGGGGTACCTGTTGCTACTGTAGCAATTGGAGCTAGTGGCAGTGCAAATGCAGGACTACTAGCTACACAAATATTGGCATTAAATGATAACGAATTACAAAAAGCTTTAGTCAAAAAACGAGAAGAAATAGCTAAAATCATAGAAATAGAAAGTAGCCTAAATGATTAGCAGATCCAAGAAACTTCCTCATGGATCAGTAATAGGAATAATTGGTGGTGGACAACTAGGAAGAATGTTGTCTCAAGCAGCAAAAAATTTAGAATATAAAACAGTCATTTTAGATCCTATTCCTCTATGTCCGGCAGGACAAGTTTCTGATCATCAAATTGTAGCAAATTATAACTCAATTTCTGCCGCAAAGTCCTTATCAAACATGTGTGATGTAGTAACTTATGAATTTGAAAATGTAGACCTAAATTGTTTGATGAAAATTTCTGAAAATATTGATGTGTTTCCGAGTCCAGAAATATTAAGAATTTCCAGTAATAGAATTTTAGAAAAAGAAAAACTAAGAAATATAGGAGCGCCTACAGTTAAATTTTTACCAATTAATTCTATAGAAGATTTTAATCAAGCAAAAAAAATAATTGGGTTCCCTATGATAATTAAAACAGCTTCCTCTGGTTATGATGGTAAAGGTCAAAAGTTATTAAAATCTGAGCATGATATAGACGATTATTTAATAAATGCTATCAATACAAAAAAATCTTTCATTGCAGAAGATTTTTCAGATTTTAATTGTGAACTATCTGTAATTTGTGCTAGAAATATTGAGGGTGAAATTATAACTTTCTTTCCATCAGAAAATATTCATGAAAATCATATACTTGATATATCAATTGTCCCTCCAAGAGTTTCAGAAAAAGTTATTACTTCTGCTAGAAATCTCGCCACTAATATTGCCGAAGCATTAGACTTAGTGGGACTTTTAGCAGTAGAAATGTTTCTAACAAAAAACAATCAATTACTTATAAATGAATTAGCTCCAAGGCCACATAATTCAGGACATTATACAATGAATGGATGTGAAACTTCACAGTTTACCCAACTAATCAAAATATTAACTAAACAACCATTAGGTAATACCAACCTTTCCTGCTCATCAGTAATGATCAATCTCTTAGGAGATTTATGGATTAATAATTCTTCAAACCTTAATTTTGAGAAATTAAATAATTCGAAAAATATTTTTGTTCATTTATACGGAAAAGATGAAGCAAGGATTGGAAGGAAAATGGGACATATCAATATAACATCAGAAAATATATCTGATGCTTTTATAAAAGCAATGGAAATTAAAAGTAAATTATCAAACTAATTTACCGTCAGAAATTTCTATAACTCTGTCAGAAAGATTTAATAGAGTTCTATCATGAGTAGTAGCTAAAATTGTAATACCTTTATCTTTGACCAATTTTTTAAAGGAACTAAATATTTTTTCAGCATTAACTGAATCAAGTTCTCCGGTTGGTTCATCCGCAAGAATTACATTAGGTTCATTTACTATAGCTCTAGCAATGGCAATCCTTTGCTGTTCTCCTCCTGAAAGTTCATATGGTCGATGTCTGGCCCTATAAGATAAACCAACTGTTTCTATAGCTTTATTAGTCATTTTTTTTCTTTCTGTAGATTTAACTCCCGAAATTCTTAATGGTAATTCGACATTTTCATATGCACTAAGTAGAGGTAATAATGAGAATGATTGAAATATTATTCCTACTTTTTTTCGTCTTATAGAAATTATTTCTTTTTGGCTTAATTTTTCTAGATCTTCTCCATCAAAAAAAATTTTGCCTTCTGTAGGATAATCAAGACCAGAAATTAAATTTAATAATGTTGTTTTCCCTGAACCTGAACGACCAACGAAAGTTATAAATTCGCCAGATTTCACTTCTAAATTGACATTATTTACCGCTCTAACAGTTTGAGATTCAGTTTGATAATCTTTAGTAAGATTAGTTGCTTTAATTATAGTTTTGTTTTGTAATGTTTCATTCATCAGATTCTAATATTACCCTACCATCTTTATAATTAGAAAATTTTATCTTTCGACCAAGTCCTTCAATAATTTGATTTGGAATTTGTATATGTCCACTAGAATCAACTAAATGAAACTCGTTATTATTTTTAATTATTTCTGAACTAGTTTTTCCATCTCTAATTGTTATTGCCCTATCAACAGAAGATGATATTAATGGATCATGGGTAACAATTACAATAGTTGTATTTAGCTCATTATTTACTGAATTGAACAATTCTAAAACCTCCTTAGAAGTACTATCATCCAATTCTCCCGTTGGCTCATCAGCAAGTAATAATCTAGGAGAATTACTTAGAGCAACAGCAATAGCTACTCTTTGTTGCTCTCCTCCGGATAATTGAAAAGGTTTAAAATCTCTTCTATTTTCAAGCCCAACCATTTCTAATAAATTTTGAGAACGTGATTTTCTTTCGTTTTTTGAAAAATTAGAAACTATCAAAGGTAATTCAATGTTTTCTATAACAGATAAATAAGGAAAAAGGTTTTGAGTATTATCTTGCCATATGAATCCTATTTCTTTTCTTCTATAAAAAACAGATTGATTTTCATTCATATTTAGTAAATCATAATCTCCTACATTTACAATCCCTGCAGAAGGGGTGTCATGTCCAGCTAAAATATTCAAAAGAGTAGATTTACCACTTCCAGAAGCACCAACTATAGCAATAATTTCACCTAAATTAACAGATAATTCAAGACCTCTCAATGCAACCACTTCAACATCTACTGTTTTGTAAATCTTAAACAATCCTTGACATAAAATATATGTATCGTTTTTATTACTCATTACCCATTCTCATAACTAAATTGATTGATTTTTTATAAACAGAAATAAGTGTATTTAACATTATAAATAAAAATACAAACGATAAAGTACCAAATATTAACAAAAATATTGACCAATCTATCACAATTTGCATAGGAAGATTAACACTTGTTTCTGAAGTAGAATTCGCTATATATGGCATAATGGTAGTTCCTAACTGAACACCCATAAAAATACCAACTAATAAAGCAATAATTATTACAATAAATTGCTCTATAAAAACAAAAAATATTAGTTGCCGACCCGATAAACCAACTGTACGTAATAAAGCATGTTCAGATTCCCTTTTCCGAAATGAAATCCTAGAGTGAACAATAAATCCTGCAGAAGTTACAGTAAGAACAGTAAAAAATGAAATCCCTAATAATGCTTTCCAACCTGAAACTAAAAGTGGATTAATTATTATCTCATCAAGTTGTTTATCATTATTAATTATTTTTCCATATTTAATGTTAGCAAAATTTAAATTGTTCCTAATTTCATCTAATGTTTCATTAATATCAAACATTAAATTATCTTTTCTATCTAGTTTAATCCAAATTTCACCTGGGTTTTTTTCTCCCCAAGGAATTTCTCGATTAAGTATATTATGTAATATCTCTTCATCCATTATTATGAATGATTTATCCTCAGATTCAATAGAAGGGAAAAAATCAATTTGATTTTCAACTAAAACATTAACAGGGATCTCATCAATTAATAGTTGGACAGGTATTTGACTATTTATACCAAAAATTTCTACGAAAGTTTTATTGGAAATAATAGGTATATTTTTTAATGTTGTATTGTATGTAATTCCTCTATAATCTCTGACCCTACCTGATGTCCATCTAAATCTTGATATCCCCGAACTAAAAGATGTTAAGGTATCACCAACAGAATTTTTTGCCGTTTGGATTAATCGCCAATTATTTAAGTCGTTAAATTCATCTATGACTTCAATCTGTCTGTCCTTAGTTGAAACAAAAATAGAGTCTAAATCCAAATATCCAGTTGATAGATCTCTTCTGGGAGATATAATACCAAATGAGTGAAATCTATATGGTGATTCAAAATTTATATTCATTAATTTTTTTTCTAAAAAAATAAATTCATCATTTGAACTATTAGTTTTTTCTTCATAAGATTTAATTAAATTATTTGACGCACGATCTCTGGTTAATTGTAAATCAAAAAAAACACTGAAATAACGATCATTTTTATCTGATAACCTTACAGATATTAAAGTGTCTAAAGGAATAGATCCTGGCCTTAATTTAATGCCTAAATATTCACTGTTTTCTGGTAGTAAGATACCTTTTTCAAAAAACTCTGGCTTAAGATTAGAAATTGAATTTTTACTTATATTTAGATCATTTCTGTTCCATCCAATATTTGAGAACTTTTTGGTATCAATTCCTAAAATTCTTACTAATTGAGTTCCATAAGTTTCAGTTGTAAGGCCTCTTTTTCTATATAAAGTCATAGCATTTTCTGGATTGATATTTTTAGAGAAAATATTTTCTAATGAGTAACTTTTATCACCCCAATTACCTATAGATTTAACTCTTATATCAGTTCCTGTTTCATAATTAACTTTATCTTCAAAAGATCTAATTAGAGACGCACTAAAAGTTGATGCAAAAACACCTACACCTGCAGTTAATACAATTAAGAATGACAGTTTAGAATAATGTGAAGGATTACGAGCCATTTGCCATAAGGAAATAATTAAAACGGATGGGACTAAATCTGATATAAATTTCAATGATAAAATATATACAATAAAACTAATAAAAAGAGGGAAAACCCTCAATAGTATTATCCCAATAGAGACCATAAAAAATGCAGGAAAAAAAAGTAATAAATTACTGACATTTTGTTCACCAAAAAGATCAACTGCCAAAAAAGATCCTTCCCTAGATAATATCCAAAAAATTAAAATCACTAAAATCAACAAACCTACATCTAAATAATACTTATTTAGAAAATTTTGAGTTATCGGTCTTGATTTATTAAATCTAGATGAAATAACAGAATTTTTAGTCGCAATATATGAAGGAATTATCATGGGAATAAAACTGAGCAAGCCTCCAATTAATCCCATTATAAATACAGTGTAATTAAGACTTACTGGTAAAATCATTCCATTATTTAAATCGGAATAAATTAACCCAGTTAAGGAAACTGTTGCTAAAGATAAAAAAGGACCCACGATTACAGAAATAAAAATAAAAAAAATAGCTTCCAATATAAAAACCGATAGAATTTGTATAGATGTAGAGCCTCTTATTCTTAACAACATAATTTCAGACTTTTGAGAATCAACTAATAAACCACTTAGAACCATTGTGTAATAAAAAACAACCAGAACAATTAACGAAATAACAATTATCATTGGTAATCGACTGAAATATAAATCTTCATCAAATTCTTCTAAAACTGTCTGTAGGTCAGTCCTTAAAATAAAACCATCAACAAACGTTTTCATTTCCAGCTTCATGCTTTCTATCTGATTTTGCACCAATTGTGAATCATTAGCATTGATTTTTTTAGGATCAATATCCAGAAGCCAAGCATATTCAGTTCCAATTTCGGGATAAAGACTAGAAATACCATTCAAAATAGTCTCTTCAGGGACTAAAAAATTAGCAAAAATTAAATTAGGTGATTTATTTGA
>Ga0310344_10003380_pt1 | contig 11884 bp, 9 predicted proteins | sample HC15DNA20200_MG_FD_203801 | JGI IMG/M metagenome (GOLD analysis project Ga0310344, IMG submission 203801) | Marine microbial communities from station ALOHA, North Pacific Subtropical Gyre - HC15-DNA-20-200_MG | ecosystem: Environmental > Aquatic > Marine > Oceanic | place: Pacific Ocean: North... | reverse complement strand
ACGTGTGCGTCAATGATCACTGAAAAAATCCCCAAGAGCTTTCTGGATCGATGTATCACCACGAAAGTAAAAGTGTATTCGGTATCAATTACTGTGGCTACTTAATTTACTAGTCTGTTGTATCTGGTGGACGGGTATCACTTTTTTCTTACTGATTTGAATGGTTGGTTTTTTTTGTTAAAACAATAGTAAATCGTGATACTTTCTTAGTCTCCTGTGTGTAACAGTATATTGGGCGCACTTAAATGCCTATTTCTCGAAGAACAAAGGAGTTACTCCGCTTAAAACGTCAATCACGTCGGATTGCTGTTGACATTGGTGGAACATTTACGGATGTGGCCCTTGAGGGTGGTGAGTCTTTGGTCACAGCTAAGACTCTGACCACTTCAGAAAATCCTGTGCAAGGGGTGCTTGATGGCATTGAGATTGTATGTGAACAAGCCAGCATTGAGCCAGGGCAGGTAGGTGGCGTAATTCATGGTACGACTCTGGCAACAAATGCCCTGATTGAGCGCAAGGGTGCGTCAGTTGGATTTCTAACGACGGAGGGGTTCCGTGATATCGTGGAGATTGCCTATGAACGCCGCTATGACCAATATGATATTGGGATCGACAAACCTGATTTGCTAGTAACGCGAGAACGGTGTTGGACCGTACCAGAAAGAATCAACGCGAAAGGAAATGTGTTAAAGGAATTAAATCTCTCGTCTTTAGATAACCTGTTGGTCTCTATGGACGCGGAAGGTGTGCAGAGTTTGGCTATCTGTTTGTTACATAGTTATCTAAATCCCAGTCATGAACAAAAATTGAGAGAGCAGATTCGGCAACTGCGTCCACAATGGTCAGTTACTTTGTCGAGTGAAGTGTGTCCAGAGATCCGAGAGTTTGATCGCGCGTGTACGACATTAGCTAATGCCTACATTAAGCCATTGATGTCGACCTATCTTTATAATCTTGAGCTTGCACTGAAAGACATAGGTTTTACTTGCCCGCTGTTTATAGTGACTTCAGGCGGTGGTATCACCACTGTAAAAACTGCGGCTGAATTTCCCATCCGTTTGGTTGAATCCGGTCCAAGTGGTGGTGCTGTAATGGCGGCAAAAGTCGCGAAACTTTGTGGAATCCCGCGTGCAGTGTCTTTCGATATGGGTGGCACGACAGCGAAGTTGTGTTTGGTGGATGGTGGAACACCACAACGGTCTCGTCAGTTTGAAATTGGGAGGGCAGCTCGGTTTGTCAAAGGCAGTGGTTTGCCTGTGCGTATTCCTGTGATCGACATGATAGAGATTGGAGCTGGAGGTGGCTCCGTTGCTCATGTCGATGGTCTAGATCGTTTGAGGATAGGCCCCCATAGTGCTGGATCTGAGCCTGGCCCTGTTTGCTACGGTCGAGGAGGACAGAGTCCCACAGTTACTGATGCGGACTTAACTTTAGGTTTCATCGATCCTGACTACTTCGCCGAGGGCCGCGTTACCTTGTCAGAGGAAGCAGCAGCAGCAGCGATCAAGAAACAAATAGGTGAAAAACTCGGATTAAACGTTAGAAACAGTGCTTATGGTGTTTCCCAGATGGTTAACGAAAATATGGCCAACGCGGCACGTGTTCATGCAGTGGAACATGGTACCGAGATGTCTAATCGTACTATGATTGCGTTTGGGGGTAATGGGCCTTTACACGCAACCAGAGTTGCTGAAAAACTCGGCATTAACGAAGTAATTGTTCCGGTTGATCCGGGAGTTGGCTCTGCAGTCGGGTTTCTAAGCGCGCCGATATCCTACGAATTGATTCGCAGTTTATACATGCTAATAAGTCAATTTGATGAAAAGGCGGTGCGCCAATTACTTGCTGACATGGAAAAGGAAGCGAGAGCCGTGGTGTTGGCTGGTACAAAAAGTGGAAACTTGATGCGTCATCGCACTGCGTTTATGCGATATGAAGGGCAAGGTCACGAAATAGAAATAACAATGCCCGACGGAGCGTTACCAAGGAAAATGGGACCATGGCTATTTCAGCAGTTTGAAAAAGAGTACCAAAGAATTTTTGGTCGGACCGTGCCGAACGTTAATGTAGAGATCATGAGTTGGGGTTATGTGGCAATGACGGCGACAAAGGACTCTGTCGTTATGAAGTCAGCGAAAAAAACTTGGTGGCCCAAACCAAAAGGCATTCGCAAGTTATTCTGGGGACAGAATCGAAAATCTCTAATTGTTCCGTTTTACGAAAGAACGAGTCTAAAATCTGGTGCTAAAATAGTGGGACCTGCCCTGATAATTGAATCTCAAACAACAACCTTAGTTAGTCCATCCTTCGACGCGACTGTCGATGCCAGTGGGAATATTGTGATGCGGCAACACGCGCGCTAGAGGGGAAAGAACAATGCCAAGGTCCAAGGCATCGAAGATTGAAATGCAAGTGATGTGGGATCGCTTATTATCTGTTGTGGAAGAGCAAGCACAGGCGTTGATGCACACTGCATTTAGCCCAATTGTACGAGAGTGCGGTGACATTTCTGCTGGCGTTTTTGATACGAAAGGACAGATGCTTGCTCAGGCTGTTACTGGAACGCCTGGACACATTAACACGATGGCGGAATCCGTGAAGTACTTTCTCCGCGAGTTTCCCTTGAAGACGATGCGACCCGGTGATACCTATTTAACTAATGACCCGTGGTTGGGCTCTGGACATCTGAATGATTTCGTTCTGGTGCAACCGACATTCATTCGTAACAAGCCGGTCGGTTTGGTTTCGTGTACATCGCACTTGATTGATCTCGGTGGATTGGGTATGGGCCCTGATGGCTCTGATGTTTTCGATGAAGGTTTGTTGATACCACCTCTGCGGGTGGTTGAAAACGGTCAACTTAATGAAACTTTGATGTCCTTAATAAAATCTAATTCGCGTGCACCATTCCAGAATGAAGGTGACGTCTATGCCTTAATCGCCTGTTGTGATGTTGCGTCAGATCGACTGGTTAGAATGATGCAAGAGTTTAATCTTGAATCTTTGAGTGGCATTTCCGCGTACATTCGAGACGCTTCGTTGCTTGCTAGCCACGCTGCCATATCGAAAGCACCGAAAGGTCGTTATGAAAATCGAATGTGGCTGGATGGATATGATTTTGAGATTGAGTTGGTTGCGGCTATGGAAATTGGAAGCAGTGAAATAATAGTTAACTTCGACGGCACATCATCGTGTTCCAAGTTGGGTATCAATTGTCCAATCAATTATGCTACAGCTTACAGTGTATTCGGTTTGCGTTGCATCTTTGCCCCCGATGTTCCAAACAATGCTGGTTCGTTAGAGCCGTTTAAAATTGTGGCACCGGAAGGCTGCATTCTTAATGCACCACGCCCTGCACCCGTAGCGCAAAGACATATCATCGGGCAACTTACACCAGATCTTGTTTTAGGGTGCGTTCGACAAGCCTTGCCCGACCGGGTGCCGTCTGAAGGGGCATCTTGCATGTATGATTTGCCGTTACGTAGCATTTTCGAGTCCAACAAGCTTATCGGTAGAACCGCGTTCGCTGTTGAGCTTACACATAATGGTGGTACTGGAGCGCGGCCTAGCAAAGATGGATTGTCAGCGACAGCTTATCCGAGTGGTGTGTTTGGGTCGCAAGTTGAAATCACTGAAAGTATCTCACCATTACTAGTGACGCGCCGCGAGTTACGGCCAGATTCAGGTGGTCCAGGGCGATATCGAGGAGGGCTTGGCCAAACGATTGAAATCGAGAGTAGTGAGGCTGCACCAATCGATCTTTTTGCATCGGTTGACCGAATTAAGTATCCCGCACGTGGTAGTCAAGGTGGTAGAGCTGGCGCCTGTGGAAGCCTTGCCTTGGCATCAGGAAAAATCCTGCAGGGCAAAGGTAAGCAGACTATTCCAAGTGGGGAGGTGCTGATTATGCATACGCCGGGCGGTGGAGGTTTTGGCTCCCCGCACACGCGCGATATCAGTGCAGTCTTGAGTGATGTGGCGGCGGGACTAGTGTCGCGTAAAGCTGCTAAAAAACACTATGGAGTTATTATTCGTCCCAACGGACGTTTAGATCGCGAAGCAACCTGTCGTAGGAGGAAAAGCATGGCATCAGTTAGTCTTAAAAGGAACTGCACTGTCGGCAACTAACTCACAATCGGCGATAGACATGAATTCGGTGAAAGATGTTAGGTTCCCCGTAGGGCATACCGGCGAATCCTTCGGTCGCATAAAGGCTTTGCCAGTGCCCAGTCTGGGTATGGTGCTTTAGAGCGGCCGGATATTCGGGTTCTTGGCCAGCATCACTTCTCAGTGAGAAAATTAGCAGACCTTCTTTTTTGGTAACCCTGATCAGTTCTTCGAAACTCGACGCTGGTGCATGTTTAGGCGTAATAGTGCCCACTGAATATGTTGCGCTAAATGTCTCATCTGGAAAGTTCAGGGGTTGGCCAAGAGCCATACAATGAAGTTCATCATAAATTTTTTTCGACTTGGCGATGTCAAGCATGCCTGGCGAGAAGTCAATGCCAATAATACGGTTGTATCCAACATGTTTCAGCGGTTCCGTTTGAATTCCACCGCCGCAGCCAGCATCTAGAATGGGTCCAGCTTTCAGAGAGACAAAGCGTGTGAATATTGCTGCTGCTACAGCAGGTAAGCGATAGCCCATTGCACAAAGATCTTGTTCATAACTCTGTGCCCAGTCGTCATATGCTTCTTTTTGTTCCTCGGGTGAATTGGCTAGATATGTTGCTCCAACTTTAGTGTGCCTCATGAGTCACTTTCCTCCCATGTTATACGTTCCCATTTCGGCTTTTTCTTCTCATCCGGCCGAACATACAGTGCAGCTTGATGGTTGGCGACGGTTTCAAAAAAACGTTTTTCTATCTCGCCGAGTGTCTGGTTAGGGGGGGGAATTAAATCGAAATAGGATGATGAATTAGTTCCCCTGACTAGCATAGCAAAGTCCTTGCCAAGTTTACTGGGTATGACGTCGGGAGTGATATAGCGAAGAGTCAGACCAATTCGGCGGGTCGTTGATCTATTAGAGCCTGATGAATGATACATTCTTCCGTGGTGCAGTGATACTTGTCCCGCAGAAAGGCAAACATCGACTGCTGTATCATCGTCGATCTCAATTGGTAGTTCTTGTCCTCGTGACAACGCATTGTTTTCAGCAAAAGTGTCAATGGGTGTTAATAATTCATCTGATCTGTGTGAACCAGGATAAAATTTCATACAGCCGTTCAGTGGGAACGAATCGGTTAGAGCGATCCAGGCTGTGACTTGTTTCTCGGTTGAGCCCATACCCCAATAGGTCAGATCCTGGTGCCAACTGACATAGGAAGGAGATAATGGTTCCTTCAGAAATAGCTCACTCCCCCATGCTAAAATATCAGGGCCTAATATTGATTCGACTGCATCAAGAATAGCTGGATGTCGAGCGGCCTCGGCTACGAATTCAAAAATATAGTGCGCATTTAGGGCGAGATAACGTTTTAACTCCGGCCCATTTTCGGATTGGGCTTCTATTGATTCAAGTTCTGAGCGAATTGCATTAATTTCGTCGTGAGAGAAAATATTGAGTGGAAATAGGTACCCATCTTTATGGTATTTTTGAAGTTGAACTTTTGTTAAACAATCCATATTGCATCTAAATCGGGCTGAACGATTCTCTGAATAGACGCAACCAGTTTTTTCCACATATTTTTGCCAAATCTTCTTCCAATAAGCCTTTCGCACGGAGGGCGTCGAGTATCTCGGGAAACTGATTTGGTGTTTTGAACCACTCTGGCCACGAGGATAGCTTCGAGGGTGCTTTTAGGGGGCTTTCTCGGGCCCAGCGCCCAGCTCTCCACCAAGTAATCAAACTTTCAGCGTGGCCCTTGTGGAAGTCAGTACCAAATCCAACATGGTTGATTCCGAATTTCTCGACGCACCACAAAACCATTTCGGTAAAGTCATCAATAGTTGAATTGGAGCCACCTCGCATGATTTTTGGATACATCCCAAGACCGATAACCCCACCTTTTTCAGTCAAGGCCTGTATGACGGATGTAGAGCGATTGCGACGATTTAGCTCAATATCGAACCCAACAAATTCTTGAGGATTTCCGTGAGTGATCGCGACTGGCCGTTCAGACAGTTCAATAGCATCCCGGCAGGTTTGCTCGTTACAGTGGGAAACGTCAATAAGCATACCTACCTTGTTCATTTCCTTAATCAGGTTTCGACCAAAGAACTTTGATACACCCAAGCTATCATCTTCCCAACATCCCGAGGCGACACTATTTTGTGTGTTATACGTTAATTGAATGATACGCACTCCAAGTGAGTGAAAAATTTGCACCATATCGATATCGTCTTCTAAGGCTGTGGTATTCTGGAACCCAAACAAAATTGCGGTTCTGCCAGAGTTTGCAATCGTTTCTATGTCATCAGCGCTCCTTGCATGTGCGATAAGATCAGGATTTTTCTCGAACAGCCGATTCCATCGGCCGATAATACTGAGAGTTTCACGCGTGTTGTCCCACACAGAAAGCGTCACGTGGACACAACCAACACCACCACCTCGTAACTCTACAAATCGTTCTCTTTCCCAATGGCTAGCTTCTAAACAATCAATAATCAACGGATTTGGAATTGTCATAACAAGTTCAGTCCTTAGCAAGTGTTAAACGGTATTTTGTGATTTTGTTGCAGTTCACCGTAACATAAGTCTCTATTATTCGGGAGGTGGGCAGTGTTTTCTAGTTCGCCTGATTTTCGTTATTAACAATTAAGGAGTATCAACGATGCTGGAAATTTGGGGACGTCGTAATTCAGGCAATGCTATTCCTGTTATGTTTGCTGTGGGAGAACTTGGTTTGAATTACAAACGACATGATGTCGGAGGATCCTTTGGAGGGCTAGATACTGCAGCCTATGCACAGCTTAACCCAAACCGAAAAATCCCAACTGTAAATGACAATGGGAGAGTTATCTGGGAGTCACAAACCATTATTCGTTATCTCGCAAGGGAATATGGTTCAGGTACCCTATGGCCGGAGGATTCCTATGAACTTGCAATGGCAGATCAGTGGATGGAGTGGGCGAAGACTACTATTGTTCCCCATCTGACAGCAGTTTTTTTTGGCCTGGTTCGTTTTCCTCCCGAAAAGCGTGACCCAGATGCGATAGCTGCTGGCGCAGTGGCATTTGGAAGAGAATTACAAATTGTTGAGCGCCAGCTAGAAAACACGAGTTTTCTAGCTGGAGACCAGCTTACCGTTGGGGATATACCGCTAGGTGCCTACGTATACCGATATTTCAATCTTGATATTGAGCGCCCCTCGCTACCAAATGTTGAAGCGTGGTATGCACGCCTGCGTGATAGACCCGCTTATCAAAAACATGTGATGATTCCTTTCGGAAGAAATCCCCATGAGTGGTTGGAACTTGAGAAAGCTGGAGCTAATGCCTAACAGTTAAGTGGAGAGAACGCATGACTCGTGACCCGAGATACGACGTATTATTTGAACCGGTTCGGATAGGCCCAGTAACGGCACGTAATAGGTTTTATCAAGTTCCTCACTGCAATGGTATGGGGCGAACATACCCGAGTGAAATGGCGGTCATGCGTGGCAACAAGGCGGAAGGTGGGTGGGCAGTGGTTTGCACAGAACAATGTGATATTCACCCAACGAGTGATACACGTCGCGAAATACGACTATGGGATGATAAAGATATCCCATACTTGAATAGGATGACTGACCAAGTACACAAACATGGAGCGTTGGCGGCTATTGAATTGGTGCACATGGGCTACTACGGCATGAATCTATATAGTAGGGAGCCCCTTATGTCGGCTTCCGCTCGTCCACCAAAAACAGATTTTCCAGGATTCGCTCGGGCGATGGACCGCGCTGATATTCGAAATTATCGTCGTTGGCATCGCGATGCCGCTATTCGGGCTCGTCAGGCTGGCTTCGATATTGTGTTGTGTTACGCGGGCCATGATATCTCGTTAGCGATGCATTTCCTTACAGAACGTAATAACCAGCGCTCAGATGAATATGGTGGTTCGTTGGAGAATCGTGTTCGTTTGCTCCGAGAAATCATTGAGGAAACCAAACAATCTATCGGGGATAGTTGTGCGGTTGGATTGAGAATAGCTCTGGACGAGTTGATGGGACATGGAGGATTGCGTGCGGAAGATGACGGTCGGGCTATTGTGGAATTATTGGCTGAATTGCCGGATATTTGGGATGTCAATTGTAGTGATTGGAAAAACGACTCTATTTCCGCCCGTTTTGCCGAAGAGGGATTTCAGGAACCTTATATTGATTTCGTCAAGAGTATAACTAAGAAACCCGTAGTAGGTGTAGGTCGTTATACAAGTCCTGATCGAATGGTATCGCTAATTAATCGTGGAGTGCTCGATATGATTGGAGCAGCAAGGCCATCAATTGCGGATCCATTCTTGCCGAAAAAGATAGAAGAAGGCCGCCTAGAGGAAATTCGCGAATGTATTGGTTGTAATGTGTGTGTCGGGTACTCTAATAATTCTGTACCAATTCGATGTACGCAAAATCCAGCAGTTGGTGAAGAGTGGCGGCGGGGTTGGCATCCGGAGCGGATACCGGGGAAGAACTCTGACGATCGGATATTAATTGTTGGAGCAGGTCCCGCTGGTTTGGAGGCAGCACGAGCCTTAGGTCAAAGGGGCTATGAGGTAATGCTTTCGGAATGTTGTCGTGAGCTCGGCGGAAGAGTAACGAGGGAAAGTCGATTGCCTGGTCTGTCCACTTATGCGCGTGTTCGTGATTATCGCGTTCAGCAACTCAATGTCATGCCAAATGTTGAGATCTACCGAGATAGTGAGATGTCAGCATCACTTATTTTAGAGGCAGAATGTTCGCTAGTCGCATTGGCTACGGGAGCAGTTTGGCGTCGCGATGGTGTGGGACGGGAGCACCGCATTCCAATACCAGGCCTTGATATGTTGCCGGTCTTTTCTCCCGATGATGTTATGAATGGCGAGAACATTCCGGGGCCGGTGGTCGTGTATGATGATGACCATTATTACATGGGTGGTGTTATCGCCGAGTTGTTGCGGGCGAAAGATTTGGAAGTGACTTTGGTAACCTCTGCGCCCGTTGTATCTTCATGGACCGAATTCACTCTGGAACAAAGTCGTATTCAGAAGTCGCTGTTAAAAAAAGGAGTGGATATAAAGGCCTTGCGCAATGTGACGTCAATTGATGGCCAAGGGGTTTTGACACACGATGTTTATGTTGGTGCTGAATTATACGTGGAAGCAGCTTCGGTCGTATTGGTTACATCACTTTGGCCGCAAGATGGTCTGTATTTCGAACTGCAGAGTCTCGAAGATAGTTGGGCGGATCATGGGGTAAGTAGAGTAACTCGTATTGGCGACTGCTACGGCCCTGGTATTATCGCAGCAGCAGTGTGGAGTGGCCACAAATATGCGCGGACATTGGGCATTTCAAGCCCTGACACGGTTGAATTTGACCGTGAGATTATGTCGTTGGCCGAGCTCCCATAGCTGGTAGTTCTTCACACCATCATTAAGCGATCGAATCGTATGCGAACTTCAAGACAACTGTTAGGTGATATTTCGGCTGAAAAGAGTGATGTCGATATCATGAAAGCACTGAGGCTTGATAGACACACGTTGCAGCGTGTGCGACATGGTCAGGCTTTCCTTATTGAGGATCATGCGCCGCTTGTCGCCGATTGGCTTGAATTAGATGTTCTCTATGTCATGGCGTGTTTACGAGCCGAGCGCGCAAAACAACGTGGAACAAAAACTGTTTGGGAGCGGATCGCAAGGGGTTCGGTTGTGAATTAAAGCTTTATGTGAATTACAGGGGGTGTCACTGCACCAAGACATTGTACTGGCCATGCAACGCCATTTTTTTCAGTTGAATTGGCGCATTATGTGGCCGGGAGGCGCAACATCAAGTAATCCACTTTGGTCAGCAACTTGTTTCCCATTTATCCACGTCCCATGAATTCCAATAGGATCAGTTGTAAAGCGTTTCGCTCTTGCCGGTAGATCAGCTACCAGATACCGGGCGTTCCTTCCTACCGTTTGAGGATCGAATAACAAGAGATCAGCTTGGTAACCAGTTTTAATTAGGCCACGGCCTTTGAGACCATAAGCTTTAGCTTGAGCACCTGTCAGCATGTGTACCGCCCGATCTAATTCAAAATCTCCACGTTCCCGGACCCAATGTCCAAGGACGTGAAGTCCGAAACCGGCATCACAAAACAGTGTGAGATGTGCTCCGGCATCGGATAGTGACACATTTGCACTTGGGTGTTTCAACACCTGTGAGACTATATCTTCGTCTACGTTGAGTATTTCTGCACTGAACTTGACTCTGAAAGCGGATCGGATCCCACAATTCAGGAACCAGTCAAGCGGATCTGAACCGCTCGATGCTGCCGCCTCGGCGATGGTTTGACCGACGAACGGTGAGTAGGTGTCATCTTCTGCTTCTATGATGTGGATCCGGTCAAACTGAGGGGTATATTCACGAATGGATACATCCCGTTTTAAATCTGCCCGAACACCAGCGCGAAAAGCGGGGTCCGCATATATTTCTTGCAGACTTTGCGGATCTGCGTATGCAGGGATTACCTTTTGCCAAGTATCAAGGATCTCCATTGGGTATGCGCTATCGAGTGTGAAATCCATGATCATAGGTGAGCAGGAAACTTGCCCCAACATCTGATTTCCTCGCTCACTAGCGGCTTTAATAGCATCAAGTTCGCGAAAAATTCGGTCTGGATTTAAATTGTCAACGAGCAGTGCAGCGACCACCACTTGGCGTCCACTTTCGCGGGCTAGCGACTCTAAGAACTGCATTTCGGTTTTAGAACCCTTGGTAAGCATGAAGCTACCGGTGCCTTGTTCTCCCAGCACTTTCGTTAGCTCCATGATCTCACTTTCACTGGCAAGGCGGGAAGGCATGGGTTTTCCCCCTAAACCATTGTGCCCTTCAAACGTTGAAGTGGCAAAACCACAAGCACCTGCTTCTAACGCAACTGCGAGTAATTTCTTCATCTCAGTAATTTCGCTGTCCGTAGCAACACGTTCGGTCGCTGCGGCTCCCATGACATACATGCGCAAGGAACTGTGTCCACAGTAGCAGGCTACGTTTGGCCCAGTTCCTTTTTCTTCAAGAAAATCCAAATACTGTTCGAATGAAGTGAATCCCCATTGTGTTCCTTTGGTTAGTGCGGCTAAGGACATACCTTCTACCTGCGTCAGATTTTGCAGAGTTAATGCTCGATCGGTTTCTCTACAAGGCGCGATCGTGAAGCCGCAGTTACCCATGATAATACTCGTAACACCCAATGATACTGACGGATTTGTCCACGGGTCCCAAGTGATTTGCGCATCGTAGTGCGTATGTGAGTCAATGATACCAGGAGCAAGTGCAAGACCAGTACCATTAATAACTTCTGCCCCGTTATTGGTTAATTTTCCTACTGCTTCGATTCGACCATCTGTTACTGCAACATCTCCCTGAAAGGGCGCATGGCCGGTACCATCAACTATAAGTACATCGCGGATCACCAAATCACTCATGGAACGCTCCTTTGCAGACGGATTATTTAGTGGGCGGTTTCTCTTTCCGGTCCTCTAGCCACTGAGTGATGGTGCTACTGGGTGGGACATAGACGTCGATAAAAACACAAGGCTCTTCACCAAGAATTTCGCCGCCGTGTTTTACACCAGCGGGGGCGTACCACATGTCACCTGGACCAATATCACGCACTTCATCGCCTACCGTAAGGCGCATGTGTCCTGAAACGACCACACTCATTTGTTCGTGCGAGTGGCTATGGAGCCGATAGGCTCCGCCAGGTTCAAATTTTGCCCAGATCAACT
>Ga0310344_10003379_pt1 | contig 11884 bp, 12 predicted proteins | sample HC15DNA20200_MG_FD_203801 | JGI IMG/M metagenome (GOLD analysis project Ga0310344, IMG submission 203801) | Marine microbial communities from station ALOHA, North Pacific Subtropical Gyre - HC15-DNA-20-200_MG | ecosystem: Environmental > Aquatic > Marine > Oceanic | place: Pacific Ocean: North... | reverse complement strand
ATCTTAACTGGTCTCGAGGAGACGTTGGTCGACTACGAGGAAGTTGATGACGGTGTCGAAGACAGCTAGACAGAACCGAATTCGGCGCGGTCATGGGACGGAGACTCTAGTGGAACGCTCTCTGAGTTCAACGGAGTGTGACAAGTTTGGGGGGCAGATCTGAAACTCCCGAACGTAATCACCTCTGGACGACTCCTTGCGGCTCCTTTAGTGACGATTTTACTGTTGCAACCTCGCCCAACTCCTCGGTTCCTTGCTTTCGCACTATTTGTTCTAGCGGCCTTATCCGACTTGTGGGATGGCTATCTGGCCCGTAGTCGAGGGCAGGTCACCACGTTTGGGAAAATGGCTGATCCCGTAGCAGACAAGTTCTTGCTCGTTTCTGCCCTGATACCCGTGTACACGATTAACGTAGAACAGATGGAACAAGGGGTACTTCCCGTATTCGGTGTGATTCCCTTTTGGGCAGTTGTGGTTTTATTGGGTCGTGAAGTTTTGATTACCTTCTTGCGTTTTACAGCTGCTCGTAGTGGGCAAATCGTTGCTGCGAGGCGAATCGGCAAGAGAAAAGCGGTTGTTCAGAATGTGTTCGTGGGAGCTGCGATTCTATGGGTGGCATTCCTTACCCCTGGGTTCAAACCGCCGGATGTGTGGGTTTGGCAATGGTTCTCTGGCTTCCATGGTTGGTTCGTAACGGTGTGCCTTACGGGGGCACTGATTCTCACCGTGCTGTCGGCTGTACTGTATCTGCCAATCTTCTCGCGAATTTTTGCGGGTCGGAATCCTTGAAGGTTGCTGCTTAAACCGGTGAAGGACTCGTGCAAGCGTATCGTCGAGGAGCTTATGGACAGAGGCGATACCGTCTCTGTAGCAGAAAGCTGCACCGGAGGATTGTTGGGTGCTGTATTCACCTCCATTCCTAATGCATCTAAGGTGTTTTGGGGTGGCGTCATCAGCTACGATGATGATGCGAAACGAAACCTGATTGGTGTGCCGAAAAGTTTGCTCCATATACACGGAGCGGTCTCTTCAGAGGTGGCGGTCGCGATGGCCCGTGGTATTAGGGAGGTGGCGGCGACTACTTGGGCGGTTGCACTAACTGGTATTGCGGGGCCTTCTGGAGGCACGCCACAGAAACCTGTTGGAACAGTTTGGATAGCAATCGATGGGCCAGTGACGGATATCCAGATCAACCGGTTCGACGGCAATCGAGATGTTGTGCGAGAAGCTGCCGTGAACCAAGCGATCGCTCTTCTTCGTTCTTGTTTGTGTGTAAACAACGAGGTAGATGAACCAGATGAATAAGGTTCCCAAACGCGGGCGAAAGCAGGGCGAAACGACAGAAGTCCGGTCGATGTCGAACAATCTTGATAATGAGGTTGACGAGACACTGAACGGTACTGAAGACGCGAGTGAAGGTGTGGATCCAACTAAAGCAGAAAGAGAAGAAGTCAAGGTCAACGGTGAGACTCCGGGGCACATAGACGACGTGACTCCCCCAGAAGAAGAATTGGATCCTGAGGATGAATTGTTAGCACTCCGTGATCGCCACCTTCGTCTTGCAGCAGAGTTTGACAATTTTCGTCGACGCACCCGACGTGAACTTCTTGAGGCGGGTGAGATGGCACGTGCGGAATTGGCCGAAAAACTTTTAGTCGTAATGGATGACTTGGAACGCGTCGTAGGTACACCCTGTGAGGAAACAACAACAGAGGTTCTCCACCAGGGTGCTGAGCTTGTAGTTCGGAAGCTTACCAAAACACTGGCCGATGTTGGTATGGAGCCTGTAAGCCCTCTTAATGAGCGATTCGATCCTAATCTTCACGAATCCTTATTCATTTCTGTGACTGGAGATCCAGAACAGGATGAGATGGTCTCCGAAGTGGTGCTGGTTGGGTATCGGATCGGAGAACGTTTGCTGCGTCCTGCGCAGGTCGGAGTGTTTAGGTACAAGGAAGGGAAGTGAGTAGTGGGTGTCGATACGGGCGAGTGACTATTAAGAGGCCTTAAGCGATCAAGTAGCGCATGACTCTATAAATGCGGTTAGTTCGACATGATGACTCCGCCACCCACGACCACATTCTCTCGGTATAGTACGGCACTCTGGCCAGGAGTGATTGCTGCTTGAGGTAAACGCGTCCGCAGCTCGAAACTTGTTTGGTCCGCTGCCATCACGTCCGCTTCTACGATCGCGGCGCCGTGGCGGATACGAACCCCGAGCAACTCTCCCGACCGTGGTGGATCGCATAACCAATTCACTCCCTGCGCCACAAGGCGCGATTTTTCGAGTGATTCGCGAGGTCCAATTATGACGGTTCTGTCATCTGGTCGAATCGCGATTACGAACATGGGTTCGGAAAAACCTCCTGGAAGACCTTTACGTTGCCCCACGGTAAAATGAGCATATCCCTCATGCTCTCCGACTTTCGATTCATCTTCAAGGCAAACTGGGCCTGTGGAAAGGGCAGGGTGATCATCAGCAAGATAACGTCTCAAGATGCCCACATAATTATTATCAGGGACGAAACAGATTTCGAACGATTCTGGCTTTTCCGCGGTGTCGAGGCCAAGACGACGTGCTTCTGCCCTGACTTCCGGCTTCGTCAACTCTCCCATCGGTAGTAAAAGTCGATCAAGCGCTGATCTCGGTATCCCCCAGAGGAAATAGGTCTGGTCCTTTTTTTCGTCAACTCCACGACACAGTTGGGGACCTCTCGTCGCCGAATGATCAACACGTGCATAGTGGCCAGTTGCAAGCCACGAACATCCTAGGCTGTCAGCCCGGGCCAATAGGTCCTGAAATTTCGTGAAGCTATTGCACCGCACGCACGGAATTGGAGTCCGTCCACTTGCATATTCTGAGACGAAATCATCGATCACGTCACGCGTAAACTCTTCTTCCACATCGAATACGAAATGGGGAATGTCTAGTTGTGCTGCCACCGACTTTGCGTCTGAAATGCCATCAAGTCCGCAACAGGTTTTGCTTGGTCCCTCCACACCTGAGTAGCAGAATGTTTTCATCGTCACGCCAACTACCTGTTGGCCACCACGAACAAGAAGTGCGGCGGTCAGGGAAGAGTCGACGCCGCCTGACATTGCGACCAGTGCCAATTTCCGGGTTTTTTCGGTAGCTATCATACGCAGTGATTAGACGCTCAGTGAGTGGACACGCCCGGCGATTCGAGCGAGCGCATCGACGGCACGATCAATATCAAGGCGGCTTGTTTCAGCTCCGAAGCTGAAGCGGATTGTAGCATAGGGTGGTTTAACATCGAGTCCAAGTGCATCGAGCACGCTCGATCCAAGACCTGAATCCGATCCGCAAGCAGATCCACCAGACACCGCTATGCCTTCAAGATCAAGAGACACGAGTATAGCACCCGAATCACACCCAGGTATCCCGACACTGACGATGTGTGGGAGCCGCCGCCTTGCATCGTGGCCGTGAATTCGTGCCCCAGGAATTTCTGACAGAACCCTAGATTCGAGGTGGTATCGTAACTCTTCCCAGTGTACTACGTGTTCACGTTGTCCTTCGAGGGCCAGAGCCAGTGCTGCGGTGAAGCCGATCGCTCCAAGTGGGTTCTGTGTGCCTGGCCACATCGAGCGCTCTTGACCACCACCGTAGCTTAGGGGCTCAAGGCGAATACCTGGGCGACAATATAAGATGCCAATCCCGACAGGTCCTCCCAATTTATGCGCAGTGGCCGAAAGTAGATCCACAGGAGTTTGTTCGATGTCGACTTTTACCTTACTGAGCGCTTGTACTGCATCGGTGTGAACGATCGCATTGTTCGTATGAGCGATGTCCACGATTTCAGACATTGGTTGTACCGTTCCGATCTCATTATTGGCCCACATAATGGAGACAAGTGTTGGTGCCTTTGGGTCGCTTGCCAACTTTCGTTCTAGCCATCCCAAATTTACAGTGCCAGAGGAGTCGACAGGAACCTCAGAAACGCGTGCCTGCTCAGCTGATGCTTGCTCAGCTGATGCAATACATGCCTTGTGTTCGATTTCGGAGACGAAAATGCGAGGGTTTTCACCTGCGTGTGCGCGCGCGAACCCCAGAATGGCAAGATTGTCCGATTGGGTGCCTCCACCCGTAAAATAAATGCCGGCCCGTGTACACCCGAGAAGCTTGCCGATTTTCGCGCGAGCTAACTCCAGACTACGATGTGCCTGGCGCCCCGGACCATGTGAACTGGCCGGGTTGAAGCTCTGTGCAAGTTCCGCACTCATAGCCTCCCATACCTCGTGGCGCATCGGCCACGTAGAGGCGTAATCGAGATACAGTCGTTGGCTCTTAGTCTGGGTCTTCATCAAGCTCTCGCTAGAGTGTATCAAACCATTTATTCTGCAAGCATGACCCCACGTCTGGCCAGCCGACAACCGATTCCCCCCCGAGGTGCGCCAGTGTTTCGTGCCACGATTCACGGACTTGCGTTCGAGGATCGTTCACGGCACCTGGCAGGTGTTGTGCCGCTCGAGGAACTAGTGCTAATACCTGATCCTCCTGGGAGTGAATCTGACGATGTGTGGGTCCATATTCCGGCAGGCGATCCACTCGGACACCTGCCGCGAGAAATTGGTGCGTGGTTAGGCCCATGGATGAGAAGAGGAGGCCGTGCCCAAGCCCGCGTCCTTCGCGTGAGCGATGAGTCGGTTCCGAGTTGGAAACGTCTATTGGTCGAAATAACCTGCCGCACTTGATTCTCGAAATTTTCATTCGTCTTGTAGACGACCCTACATTGACTGAACCGGCAGATCGATGACGTCAGGGATACTGACGGTTTCTTCGGTGTAGAAAGGTTCTCCGAAAGGCTCTCGAATGAGAGAGCCGTAATAGCGCATCTGGGTTTCAATGCGCTCGATCAAAGGTTGCCCTGTCGGGAAAATCTCGCCTGCTGATACGCTGTTCTCAAACTGAGATGCATAGCAACGAACAGCCGCAATTTTTTGTTCGAACTGAGTCTCCGTGATCGGAACGACGAACGTTGGCTTCACCGGATCTTCACGATAGGACAACGTATACAGAATCTTAAATGGTCGAGTAGCCGATCCTCCATGGTATTCTTTGAGGCCGGCTAGGAAGCATGCGTCTCTCGACAATTGAGATGCGATCCGGTGGTCTGGATGGTTGCTGCGCTCATACGGAAGAATCACCGTCCGGGGTGCGAGCTTCCGGAGGAAGTCAACCACGGTTTTACGAGCCTTTTCTGAGTTCTCCAGGTGTGCGTCACGTAGTCCTGCATTCTCAAGCGCGACCACGCCCAGTACTTGGGCTGCACGAGCGGCTTCTTTCGCTCGCATTTCAGGGGTCCCTCGTGTTGCCATCTCACCCGAAGTGAGGTTTAGGATGCCGGTCCGGTAGCCTTGTTCAGCCGCCCGAGCAAGGGTACCACCGCATGTGAGTTCTGCGTCATCGGGGTGGGCCGCGATAGAAAGGAGGTCGATCGGTTGGCTCATGGGCTGTCGGATTTGGGCTAGTGGTTTAGTTGAACTATTCGTACCGCAGTGCGTCTACAGGTTCCAGACGCGAAGCCCGAGAAGCAGGGTAGAGGCCAAAGCCAATCCCTGTCATCGCGGAGGCGCCAAGCGCAGCGATGATCGCCCATAAGGGCGTCGTTGCAGGTACGGGACTGAAGGTGTTGAGTGCCCAAACAATCCCACCACCGATCAACATGCCAGCGGAACCGCCCATAACTGTTAAAGTCGAAGCTTCGACTAGAAACTGCCACATGATATCTCGTTGGCGTGCTCCTAACGACTTTCGAAGCCCGATCTCACGAGTTCGTTCAGTTACCGAGATCATCATGATACCGATCACCCCTACACCGCCCACCAGTAGCCCGATACTGGAAAGCCCTACCATGACAATGAATAATACTCCCGTAAGTTGTCCCCATACATCTACCAGCTGGTCCTGGGTCATGAGAGCAAAATCATCTTCCTCGCCGGGCTTTAAACCTCTGATCTGACGTAACCGAGCGTGTGTGACGTCAAGGGCCCGCTGCAGTGGGACATCAGGTTTAGGTCGCACTATGAAGTTCAACATACGGTCCCATACCTGGAGCACTTTGTCGGCTGTTGGGAACGGAACAAATACGTAGTGTGTCGCAAGACCCGCAAACAAGTTAGCAGGGGGCCGATAGAGCCCGATTACTTTGAATGAAGCGGACTCGCCACGCCTCCCAATGTTGATGTCGCGGCCCAAAGGGTTTCGACTGCCAAATAAATCGAAAGCCGTTGCAGAATCTATGACTGCCACTTGGGTGCGTCGTTCAGATTCGGATTCGGTCCACCATCGGCCTTGGACAAGGTCCCCGTTGTCGATCTCCAGAAAATCTGAACCAGTACCATAGAGCGATATTTCTACGCGATCAGAACTCACGGATGCTTGATATCCGCTACCGGGTGGTCCCCCTGCTTCGAAGAACGCAGAGGCTTTTTCGATTTCAGGAAGTCGCCCCAGTTCACGTGCCCAACGTGGATCCAGCGGCTCGTTCTTCATAAAGTCGCCGCCCTCTTCGTCATCTCCTCCGATATCGATGTCCATCATCGATGTGAAGTCCCAGTGCGCAACGTAGAAGGTTGAGATTCCACGGGATGACATTATCTCACTGAAACTTGAGTTTATGCCGGTGATGACCGCCGCCATCACCATCACGACAAGCACTCCAATCGTCACACCCAAGATTGTCAGCCCACTGCGTATTTTGTTTGCCCCGAGTGCATCGAGCGCTACCGCAATGCCTTCGGTGATTGTTGCGAGGAAGCCCATCCCTCCGCCGAGTCGCGAGCTCATGAGGTCATCACTCGAATCGGAGGGCTTCGATGGGGTTGAGTTTCGAGGCACGATACGCCGGATAGAGACCGGACACGACGCCGACACCGAGTCCCAAGAAAAGCCCTGTGATTAGTGCAGGAGCCGATACCGCTGCCGGTAACGGCGAGAATCGGTCGACGATCTCTGCCAGGCCAATACCCGTTCCGATACCGAGAATTGCGCCGAGGATGGAGAGCGTTGAAGCCTCTGTCAGGAACTGGAACATGATGTCACGCCGTTTGGCGCCGAGTGACTTTCGGAGTCCGATCTCACGTGTTCGGTCTGTGACCGAAAGGAGCATGATGTTCATGATCACAATCCCACCAACCACGAGCGAGATCCCGACCAAAGCGGGCAGGGCCATCATCAAGATTCGGTTAATTGTCTCCCACGCGTTCAGGAGATCGCTAGAAGTTTGTATCCAGAAGTTGTTGTCCTGGGCCGGTCGAAGTCGTCGGTCCGATCGGAGCGCCCCTTCAACCTCAACAATCGCGGGATCCAACTCATGATCTTCACTCACTTTAATGTCAATCACATCAATTTCTTGACGCCGCGTGGCGACTGTACGCTGGAAGGTCTCGAATGGGATTAGAATTGCGGCATCTCGAAGGTTTCCGGCGAGTCCTCCTTGCTTCTCAAATACTCCAACGACGCGGAAGCGGTAGCCTCCAGCTCGGATTTGCTTGTCAATGGATGAAGTGGTGGGGAAGAGTCGTTCTTCAATGTTCGAACCGATAACTGCGACGTTTAGGGCTTGTTGGTCATCGATTGGGGTTAGCCCGCGTCCCGATTGCACTTTCCAACCCTGTACCGCCTCATACTCAGCGGAGCCTCCAATAACGCGGATATTACGGCGGTTGTATTGTTGATACCGAACTTGATCCAGTTCCGTTGTAGCGGAATAGGAAATGTGTTTCGCGTAAGGTACTGCAGCTCGGACGACACCTACGTCACGCATCCGAAGTTCGGGGTTCCGTCGTTGGCGTTGTCGGGCTTCCATGTCCACTCGGCCGGTCACGATTTGTTGTCGTCGGACGACCGAGAACGTGTTTACGCCAAAAATGGAACCTGCGAAATCGTCACGAACGTAACTGTTCATTCCTTCGACTATCGTGATCACGGCGATTAAAAACGTGATCCCTATGATGATGCCAAGCAGCGAAAAAAAAGATTTGAGCTTTTGGGCTCGAATCTGCTGGAGCGAAAGCCGGATGCCTTCCCAAAACCGCACGGTGTTGCCTTTTTAGGGAGTCTCGCCCGTCGGCGAAGTGCTTTTTGGTGCCGGAGGCTGGGATGCTGAGGGTATCGCGGAGGCGGCTTCCAATACGACCTTAGGAGGTTGTGTGATCTGGTTTGAGGTCTCTGTAGTTTGAGAAGATATCTTCCCATCGATGAGTGTGATCACGCGGTTTGCGTGAGCAGCGATATCGTTTTCGTGCGTTACCATGATGATCGTTTGTCCCGCTTCATGGAGTTTGTCGAAAACGTCCATAATCTCGCTCGAGGTCGAAGAGTCGAGGTTCCCCGTAGGCTCATCTGCGAGCACAATCGACGGGTCATTTACGAGCGCGCGAGCGATTGCAACACGTTGTCTCTGCCCCCCGGACAGCTCATTTGGTTTGTGGTCCATTCGGTCTGCTAGTTGGACGATATCGAGAGCGTGTTCGGCACGCTTCCGTCGCTCTTTGCTGGATACCCCAGCATAGATGAGCGGCAACTCTACGTTGTGGAGTGATGTTGCCCTAGGTAGGAGGTTGAACGTTTGGAAGACGAAGCCAACGTCACGATTGCGGATTCTGGCGAGCTCATCGTCATCTAGGTCTTGGACCGCTTGGTTATTTAAGATGTACTCACCTGACGTAGGTGAATCTAAGCAACCGATCATATTCATCAGAGTCGATTTTCCGGAACCGGAGGGTCCCATAATCGCGACGTATTCGTTTCGTTGGATTACACAATCGACGCCGGCGAGGGCGTGAATGGTCTCTGCTCCCATCACGTAATCTTTTTTGAGATCACGTGTCACGATCATTGGCGCTACAGTCTCAGCCCCGGTGTTGACTGTCATTAATCGTCTCCCCCGTCACTGCCATTCACTGTTGTACGCAATTCCAATTCGGCTGTTTCTTCGATCGCAATACGAGAACCGTCCTCTAACTCTCGAATAGCCTGGAACGATCCCGATACGACAGGTGTTCCCACCTCGATGCCCGAAACCACTTCAAAGTAGTTCTCGCCTGCAATCCCCACCTCGATCGGCTGAAATCGAACGATGTCGCCCTCGATCACAAAAACGCCTTCGATATCCCGCTCCGGCTCTCCGCTCGAGGAGCTAATGTTCTCGTTCTGAATTGCCTCGATATTTTCGGCATCCATTAGCGTGAGTGCTGTAATTGGGATACTTGTAACGTCACTACGTGTATCTGTAATGACATCGGCTGTGGCCGACAGATCTGGGCGAATCCCCATCGGTGGAGCGTCTAGTGTAATCCGGACTTCGAAGTCAATGGCTCGATTTCCGCCCGTGGACGCGGAGGGATTGAGGGGAACGATTGAACTGTTCCCGATCTCTGTTACTGTTCCACTAAATCGGTCCCCCGTGAACGCATCGATATCAACATATGCAGTGTCTCCAACCACGATCGTGGGAATGTCAGTCTCGTCGACTTCAATCACTGCCTCCATGACCGAAAGATCAGCGACCGTGAGTAGTAGGCTCCCAGGGTTATTCATGGTTCCGACGATTGCTGTTTCCCCTCGCTCCACGTTAAGACGTGTAATGCGACCCGACAAAGGTGCTCGAATGGTCGTTTTTGCGAGTCGGTCTTGCTCTTGGGCGAGGGTCGCTCGAGCCTGTGATACCTGGTGTTCTGACGCTTCCCACAGTCGTTTTTGGACCTCGGCGTTAGTCACGGCTTGCTCGACCTCAGCTTCAGTCACGAAGTCCGTGCCACGCTGCTGGAGAGCTAAGAACCGATCTGCATCGCGTTGCGCTTGCTGATAGGCCGCGCCTGATTGTGCCTCTGTGGCTCGAGCCTGCGCGAGTGCAGCCTGCGCACGATTTACTGCGGCTCGAAACAGGGCAGGGTCGATCTGAAGGAGAAGGTCTCCTTCTTCGACATCTTGCCCTTCCTCAACCGGGAGCTGAATGATGCGGCCTGCCACGTCGGTGGTAATGTCCACCTTAGTCTTTGGCTCGATGTGCCCGGTGGCCGAGACCAGTGCAACTAGACTGCGCGTCGAAACCTCTTCGACTCGTACTTCGACGGCCCCTCGAGCTTGTCGCTGCGTGGCCATGTACCCCAACGCCGCTAGTCCTCCAAGCACCAAGATACCGATGATCGTTTTTTTCATCTTCTAGTTGAACCTTACTATCCGGTATAAGACCAGTTTGTAACCTCTAACCCAAACACCAAACACCGGGCCTGCCGATAACGTTTCAAGTCACACTTTTTTACGTTGACGTATATACGGCCATCCCCGCGATTGTTTAGCACGTTAGTATCCAAAGTGTTCGCTTGGGATGCCCGATAGTCAGCATAGGTATCTAGGGCGGAATGCCCCAAGGAGCCTTTGTTGGAACCAACTACATATAAGATACTCAAGATACACAGGTTTCGCTTCAAATGTTCCAGAAGTTGGCGCGATATGGTAGCCAGATTTGTACGGGTTGCGGTGGTTACGACGTGACCGCGACGGAATACTTCCGTCACTAAACAAGCTAGGTGGAGTTCTAATTCTAGAACCGAAGTTCTCGACTACCCCCGCTGGAAAGCAGCCCGATGAACGCCGATATGATCGCGGTTTGGCACAGATACAGAACAAGTAGGTAGATGGTCGCGTTAGCCGGTGACCGTTTGGGGTATATACGGCTTATAGCAATTCCCAAGACGAAACAGACCCACACGCTGAATACATTGATCATCCCGAGCATCCTCGCCCCAATCCCGTTCCCAAGATCCGGAAGAAATAAGGCTGGAGACAGGACAGTCTCAGTCGAACCCAAGAGCGCCAGACCCAGAACTGCAAACCCTCCTATGGTTGTTATGTAGAATCCGTGAGTTACAGCACTGTATAACTGGCGAAATTTTGCCTCGCCTCCTAGTAGAACATTGAAGGCGATCAACAGTAATAACGAGACAAAGGCGACAATGATCGGGGTACCAATTGCGGTCCCGATAATAGTCCAGACCACTGCCCGGATGGACCCCGTTTCTTGCGCGTTTCCGGTAGCAGCGCCAGAACCCCCTATTTGTATTTCGAAGCTAGCACCCTCTGGGAGATATCCCTCTATAGCAGCCGAACGCAGACTGTCGGGAGTCAGCAGATACTGTGCGACACCCAGCAACACCAAGCCGGCCATTGCCGAGATCCAGACAGGTTTTCCTTTCAGGTGATCAAAAAGTGTTCCGGGTGCCGTAAACACCTGCCAGATCCGAACAGGCAAGACTGGAATCTTGACATTTTCGGCTTCCGGTCCCACGCCTGAGGTTTCAAAATCGCTCGGCTGCATCATCTTTACCTCTTAGAGCGAGAATTTGTCGTGGAACGCGGGTGGACTTTGCGTTGGCCCAGGTAACCCATCGACCACGTTGATTCAAAGTTGGGTAGAGAACTTGTCATTCGCCACGTCTCGGCAGGATCGCCGCAATTGTTCATGGATTGAACTGAGTCCTGTGTTGGAAGACGCAAGGCTTCTAGGCCCCTCTCTTCGTCTAGGATCCGTAGCAGCTTGCCTTCTGAGTCGATCCAGGCATTTCGAACGCTTCCACTAATATCGAAATCGTAGCGAGTAGCTGCGATAGCACCATCTCCCACAAGGACACGCTCAGAAGATTTTCCGAGGAGCGTTGCGATTGCGGCTTCACCGCGTGATGGGATCACCATCGCCACATCTGCACCTTGCGCATTCTCCAATATTTTCAGCAGTAAAAGGTAATGGTGAGCGACACCGTTCTCGACAATGGCGTCGACGCCATCGTCATGGAACTCCTTCCAGCGCTCACCATCGTCAGAGACGATATGGAAGCGAACACGATCGGCGAAACGTTC